>ULXT01021664.1_pt1 | contig 27230 bp, 30 predicted proteins | sample 1961571 | NCBI WGS metagenome assembly ULXT01 (sample SAMEA4835846, study PRJEB28245) | human gut metagenome | biome: gut microbiome; material: fecal sample | place: Denmark | collected 2008
GCGCGGATGACAAGGCCGGTATTACGGCAATAGTAAGTGCGTGTGAATATCTTTTGCAGCACCCGGAAATTAAGCACGGCAAAGTTTTGCTGGCCTTTACGCCGGATGAAGAAATCGGCCGCGGCACGGACGGTTTCCCATTAGCTGATTTTAAGGCTGATTTTGCCTACACTGTGGACGGCGGCGCGTTGGGCGAACTTAATTACGAAACCTTTAACGCCTGCAATGCCAAAATAGTTTTTAACGGTGTATCCGTACATCCCGGCAGCGCCAAAAACAAAATGCGCAACGCCGTAACCATGGCCGCGGAATGGCAGCTTGCCCTGCCGCAGGGAGAAAAACCGGAATATACAGACGGTTACGAAGGCTTTTACCACTGCCTGCGTATTGAAGGCGGCACCGACCGCGTGGAACTGGATATGATTTTGCGCGACCACGATAAGAACATTCTGGCAAAACGCAAACAACTTTTGCTGGATTTGGCAGAGTTTATGAATAACAAATATGGTGCCGGCAGCGTGGAATGCAGCTTGCAGGATATGTACTGCAACATGAAGGAATATATAACGCCGGTGTTTGAAATTGTTGAGCGTGCAGAAAACGCCATGCGCGAAGCCGGTATTGAACCACAGCTTGTGCCTGTGCGCGGAGGTACGGATGGCTCACGTTTATCCGAAATGGGGCTGCCCTGCCCCAATATTTTTACCGGCGGGCATAACTTCCACGGGCGCTACGAATATCTGCCAGTGACTTCGCTTGTAAAATGTACCGAAGTTTTGCTGAATATTGTAAAGCTGTAATGCTTACGCCTTAAACTAAAAATCAGGACGGCTGCTTTATTTGAGCGGCTGCCCTGATTTTTTATTATACCTAAAAGTAATGGAGCATCATGTTTTATAACTATTTGTTATTTTAACTGCACAGAATTATAATAAAAGCAAAAGAAGATAAAATTTTATAATGCTGCAGCGGTACAGGATAGTGTTATAATTAAATGTGTGGATGGGATTGCAAAAACATATGGCGCAAAATACGGCAGAGGCTGCCGGGGCTGAACATGTATGGTCTGCCGGAGAGCAGAAAATATAAATTTAAATTTATTGAGAAAGAGGGATAATTATGCAGAAAGTATTAGTTGCTTATTTTTCGTGCAGCGGTGTAACAAAAAAGCTGGCGCAGACGCTGGCAGGCGTTGTTAAAGGCGATTTGTATGAAATTACGCCCGCGCAGCCCTACACGGCGGCAGATTTAAACTGGCAGGATAAAAATTCGCGCAGCTCGGTAGAAATGAGAGATAAATCTTCGCGTCCTGCAATCAGCGGCAGCGTAAAAGATTTTGCGCAGTATGATACTGTTTTTGTGGGCTTCCCGATTTGGTGGTATGTTGCGCCGACAATTATTAATACCTTTTTGGAGAGCGAGGATTTTACTGGTAAAACCGTTATTCCGTTTGCAACAAGCGGCGGCAGCGGCGTAGGCGATACGGATAAATATCTGCATCCTTCCTGTTCCGAACAAACGGTATGGCGCCCGGCAAAACGCTTTGCAGGAAGCACAGGCGCGGCAGAACTGCAAAAATGGGTGGAAGGTTTAAAACTGTAAGCATTTAAAATTAAAATCAGCAAAATAAAAACTCCGCAGTGTAATGCTGCGGAGTTTTGCTGTATATATGTAGTTTATTTTGTTATGCTTTGATTGTGCCGCTTAAAATTTGGCGTTATCCTTAAAGGCACGGCCAAAATCGGTAAGCGTTAAATCGGCGTAGCTGAAATCGGCATCGTCAAGCATAGCACGGTCGAGACGGGTACCGTTAAGCTGTGCGTGCTGCAAATTGCTGCGCGAAAGGTTGGCAGAGGTTAAATCGGCATTGGTGAGCACGGCGTTTTGCATTTTGGCATTGTATAAATTGGCGTGCGTTAAAACGGCATCGGTTAAATCTGTTTTATACAGCCAGCTGTAAGACATTCCGGCGTAGCTGAAGTCGGCATTCTGCGCATTTGCTTTGTCCAGTGTTGCTTCCTGCAATTTGGCGTAGGCAAAGCTTGTATAGTTTAAATCCGCGCCGCGCAGGCCTGTGCGGTACAGTACGGCATTATTTAAAACGGCTTTATCCAGCTTGTTTCCGTTTAGGTTGGCATAGCTTAAATCCGCGCCGCTTAAATTGGCTTTGGTTAAAGTGCAGTTTTTAAATACGGCCCTGTGCATGTTTGCGTTTTGCAGGTTTGCACCGCTTAAATCGGTGTCTGCCAAACGCGCGCCGTTAAGGTTGGTGCCGCGCAGGTTAATGCCGTTAAGGTTAAGCCCGCTTAAATCAGCGCCGCTTAAATCCGCACCGGGGCAGCTGATGCCGCTCTGCACCTGCTGCACGTCGTTTGCATTATAGGCAAATGCCGCTGCCGGTAAGGCAAGGCAGCAAATAAATGTTAATAAAAATTTTTTCATAATTCCTCTCAGGCTTCGTTAAAAAGTTGAACCAGTTTCTGCGGTTCGTCAGGCAGTTTGTCAATAATTTTCCACGGTTCGTGCTCCGCAAGCTGCTCTTTGGTGTAGGTAGAGCCTGCCAGCACGGCAAGGCAGCGCGCCCCTATGGCTTTAGCGCAGATAATGTCGTTGGGTGTATCGCCGATAAGAAAAATATCGCTGCCGCTGATTTCTTCTTCCGGATGCATTACCTGCAAACGGCGCAGGGCGATTTTGGCAAGTTCGCTGCGGTCTTCGCTCAGCTCTCCGCAGACGGCGTAATGGCTGTCGAAGTATTTGTCGATTCCGTACCGCTGCAATTTTAAATAAGCACCGGTAGTGGTGTTGCCGGTTAGAAGGCAGGTTTTAAATCCCTCAAGGCCTTCAAAATAAGCCAGCGTTGCGGTTACATTGGGCATTAAATGCCCCTGGCGTTCTTTTAAAAATTTTGGCAGCAGGCGGTGGTAGTTAATTAAAATGTTTGCGGCGTCAAAAGTGCGGCAGCGCCCTTTTATATCAATGCAAATTTGCTTGATAATCTGCGAATCAGTTGCGCCTGCCAGCGGATGCGAAAACTGGAAATTTTCGACGCCGAACAGTTCTTTGAGTGCCGCGCGCAGCGCATCTGCCCCGGCAAGGCCTGTCAGAAGCAGCGTGCCGTCAATATCCCAAAAAATATATTTCATAAAATCCTCCGTTTAAATGCAGGGTAAAAGAAAAAGCTGCCTTTTGGCAGCGTTTAAATTGATTTAGGACGCATCATCAGTTTAGATAATTTTTTGCCAAGGGTTTTGGCTTTGCGTATGATTTTTGTATGTGATTTGCGGCGCGGTTTCATATCGCTTTCGTTGCCGAAATCGCCGCGTTCCAGATAAGTGATTTTGGATTTGTCGGGATTGAAGTATTTGCGCATAAAGCGTGCCAGCCCGTCGGGGTCGGCTTCTTTAAAGCAGGTAAAAATATCAATCGTGGCAAAGCCCATATCCGGATAAACGTGCATGGTAATATGCCCCTGCTTGCAGTGCGCAAACACGGAATATTCGTCAATGCCGTCTTCGTCGTTTACATAAACGCCGCTCGGCTCCATGCCGAAACGCGCTGCGGCGCTGCTTAACATGTGCTCAATGCCGATAACGTCATCCAAAAGTATATCGCTGCAATTATACATATCAATGGCAATTTGTGTGCCGATGGATTTCAAAGCAGAACCTCCTGCCTTTTTGGAAAAAGGCTAAAACGTATTTAATTAATTATAGCTAATTTTAAACCTGTTGTCAAAAAATAATAGCCTGTGCGGACGAGGTTTATTAAGTTAAAAAAACATGCTATAATAAACTGAACATTTGTTTTGTACGGTGGTGAGCATTTGGAACAGCTGCAGGGAACACTGGAAAATGTTATATATCAGAGCGGCGACGGCGGCTTTTGCGTGCTGCGCGTTAAAACGGCAGCCGGTTTGGCAACGGTTACCTATAAAGGCATGGCGCCCTATATGGGCGAAAACATTGCCATGGAAGGCGAATGGTGCGAGCATGTACGTTTTGGGCGACAGTTCAGGGCCGATACTTTGCGTGTAGTTAAGCCTTCCACCACGGACAGCATTGAGCGCTTTCTGGCATCCGGCGCGGTTAAGGGCATTGGCAGAACTATGGCAGCGCGCATTGTGGAGCATTTTGGCAGCCGCACGCTGACCGTTATGGAAAGCGAACCGGAAAGGCTGACGGAAGTTGCAGGCATAGGCCGCAAAAAGGCCGAAAGCATTGCGGCTTCGTATGCGGAGCTTAGCGAAATGCGCGAACTGATGCTGTTTTTGGAGCAGCACGGCGTGAGTGCCAACTATGCGCCAAAATTGCAGGCACGCTATGGCAGCACGGCACTGGTGCGCGTGCAGGAAAACCCCTATGCCCTTGCGGGCGAAGTAACTGGCATAGGCTTCAGGACGGCCGACAAAATAGCGCTGGCACTGGGGTGCAGCCGCAGCGACAGGCGGCGCATAGAAGCGGGGCTTGTTTATGCGCTTAACATGGCGGCTTCTGCCGGGCATACCTGTGTGCCGGAAGAGCTTTTGGCGCAGGAAACAGTTAAACTTTTGCAGACCGACCCGGAACCAGTAAAAGAGCTTTTTAAAGAACTTATTGACGAAGACCGCCTGCGTACGGAAGAAGTGGGCGGGCTGCGACTTATTTACCCGGAATATCTGTATCAGGCGGAAACGCAGACGGCAAAACGCCTGATAGCGCTGCGTGATGCGCCGGGAAAAATTAAAAGCGTTGATGTTGAAAAAATTATAAGCCAGTGGGAACGTGAGGCAGGCATACAGCTTGCCGAAGCGCAGAAAGAAGCCATCCACGCCTCGCTTAAATACGGTGTGTTTGTATTAACCGGCGGGCCGGGCACAGGCAAAACCACCGTTGTTAAGGGCATTATAACGGTGCTGGAAAAAGCAGGCTGCCGCATTTTGCTGGCGGCGCCTACGGGCAGGGCGGCCAAGCGTCTGGCAGAATCAAGCGGGCATCCGGCGCAGACGGTACACCGCCTTTTGGAATACCAGCCGGACGGCAGCGGTTTTAACTTTGGCAAAAACGACAGCGACCAGCTCGATGCGGAAGCAATTATTATCGACGAAGCCTCCATGCTTGATATTACCTTAATGCACCATCTGCTGAAAGCAGTGCCGGGCGGCTGCCGCCTTATTTTTGTCGGCGACGTTGACCAGCTGCCTTCGGTAGGGCCGGGTTCGGTGCTGAAGGATATTATCCGCAGCAAAAAAATGCCGGTAGTAAGGCTGGAAAATGTTTTCCGCCAGGCGGAAGTAAGCCCTATTGTGCGCAACGCCCACCGCATTAACCATGGGCAGATGCCGGAATTTGCCGAACACAGCGATTTTGAGTTTGCCGGTTTTGACAACGAGTTTATGGCGGCGGATTTTGTGGCGCAGCTGTACGGGAAGATAGCGGCCGAACACGGCCTGCAGTATGTGCAGGTGCTTTCGCCGATGCACAAAAACCACTGCGGCGTGCAGAACTTAAACAAAGTTTTGCAGCAGCATTTAAACCCGCCCGCGGCAGACAAGGGCGAACTGACTTTGCCGGGAGGAGCCGTGCTGCGCGAAGGCGATAAGGTAATGCAGATTCGCAACAACTATGAAAAAGAAGTGTTTAACGGCGACATAGGGCGCATAATACGCATCGACGGCGGCAGTGTAACGGTTGTGTACGACGACAGCGGCAAGCCGGTGTTCACATCGTTTGAGCAGGAATATGAATACGCAGGCATCGGCGGCAACAAAGTTGTATATACCGCCGGTGAAACGGACGAATTACAGCTGGCCTACGCCATGAGCGTGCATAAATCGCAGGGCAGCGAATACCCGGTGGTAATTTTGTTGATGGTGCCGGGGCACTACATTATGCTGCAGCGCAATCTGTTTTACACTGCGGTGACGAGGGCGCGGCAAAAAGTTGTTATCGTCGGCAGCAAAAAAGCGGTGCAGACGGCAGTGCTGAACGATAAAACGCGCAAACGCTATTCACTGCTGGCAGAACGCTTGCAGGAACAGGCAGACGTATTTTAATAAATTGGTGATAATTTGAACATACTACAAAACTGGTGGCAAACGCTGGTAAGCGTGTTTTTTACGCAATGCTGCGCAGCTTGCGGCACTGAAGTGGAAACAGGCGTGTTCTGCCCCAAATGCCGCAGTGCCAAGCTGATGCTTGAACCAATGCCGGGGCTGAAACATCTGGACGGCGCGGTGATGGGCTATAAATATGACGGCGCATTAAAAGACATGCTGCACAAGCTGAAATTTGAAGGCGAGCGTAAATTTTTGCAGCCATTGGCAGAAGAAACAGCGTTTATGGCGAAGGCATACGGCGGCAGAAAGTTTGACATGGTTGTTTCCGTACCGACTGACGTACAGCGGCGCAAACAGCGCGGCTATGATATACCGGAAGCAGTGTTTAAAAACGCACTGGCGCAGCACGGCGTTTGGCAACCCGATGTGCTGGCACGTATAAAGGCAACAACGCCGCAGTACGGTTTAACGCCGGGCGAGCGGCGCAGCAACGTGCGCGGCTGTTTTAAAGCGAAAGGCGATGCCCAAGGCAAAAGCATTTTATTGGTGGACGACATTTTAACAACAGGCGCAACGCTGGAAGAAGCCGCCAAAACACTAAAATCCGCCGGCGCAAAAAGTGTTTACGCCTTAACCCTGTGTGGAAGTTTGGAAAATTTTAAGGAGTGAAAGGCAAGCAAAACTGTTTTAAAAAGTTGTGGCTTAGCTTAATACTGCTTAAAAACTCGGAAAATAATAAATTAACAAATAAACTAAAACCTCACGGTATTTATGTGCCGTGAGGTTTTGTGCTTTAATTATCGTGCAGATTTTTTTATGCCGTATTCGCAATCTGTTTTTAATTCGATTTCAAAAATTCTGTTCCACGGAAGTTTTGTTTCGGCGTTAATGCCGGTAAGGTAATATTCGTTTGCACCGTCGCTGTAAAAGGGTGTAAGGCCTAAATTGGTATATAAAAGGTTGCGTTTTTCGTTATAAATAAAGCCTTCTATAATATTTTCGGCAAAAGTTTTATAGCTGTCATTCAAATTTGCAGGGCCCTGCCCGCGCAGGGTAAGTATTGTGCTGAGGCGGTGGTGCAATAGTTTTTGGTAGCTGTAATCATCCAGCAGGCGGGCAACGGTAAAATTAAGGTTTTGCGCGTAAAGCGCAGGCTGCAGATGCTTGGGCAGGCGTTTAAGCTGCCCTGTAAATATTGCGCTTTGCGCCATGGCTGTGCCTGCCGCGTTGCCGAAGGTGTTCCAGGCTGAGTAAGAAACAAGTTTGTTTATGGTTACGTTGTTTGCCAAAAGCACGGGCAAAAGCATCTGGCTGCTTTCATAATCTTCACTGGCGTCGATAACGGCAACATGCTTGCCGCTGTTAAGCAGTGTTTGCAGTTTCTGCGCCATTTTTTCGTTGGCAGGCTCTTTGGCACTGCCGCAGTGTACATATAAAATAACATCGGCTTCATCCGGGTTTTGCGTCAGCGTGCCGCCGGTAAATTTAATTTTGTCAAGCAGGGCGGCTTCGGCAGTAACTGCCATATAGGGCATAATGGCTGTGGCTGCGTTTTCGGTAGTATATTCAATATAAAATTTTGGTTTATAGTTATTAATCTGGCAAAAGCGGTGTGCCGTAAGCATTTGTGCTATTTCGTCCGCGCCGCAGGTGGTTGTGCTGGCGCTGCTTAACCCTGCCTGGCGCATATAGGCTTCGGCGTGGGTGCGGTTGCGGTTGGGAAGCCCAAAGGGTTGGGCGTCATCCTGTCCTATTATAAGCGTATAATTTTTAGCGGCGCATAATGCGGCAAGCTGTTTGTTAAAACTGTCATTAGTGCTGTACAGCACGTTATATTTTTGCAGTATTTCCTGCGGAATTTTATTTTTAATTTCTTCCAGCTGCGCTGTGGAAGGGTAGTCACCAAACTGTTCTACAATATCGCGCAGGGTGGAATAACGCATCAGGTGCCACTGGTACCAGGCGTCCGGCAGAAGGTTATCGCTTACGAGCAGGCGCGGAATAATCGAAAAAACAGTAATATCTTCGCCTGAAGGCATAGCTTGCAGCAGTTTAAAAAAGTTCTGCTCGTCGTTAACGGTTCCCAGCGGCAGGCGCGAAGCAAGCAGCCCGCCGTGAATTAAAAGGTCGCCGGAAATAACAGCCGGGCAGTTGCCTGCGTTTTGGCTGAGCCATGAGGATAATTTTTCGCGGTTTGCCGGTGTGCGGTAGTTGTCAAGAAGTTCTTTTGGGGGTAAAATTACATCTATGGAAGCAAGCCTGCCCAAATCCTGTACTATTAACGTGCAGGGCGGACGGCTGTCAAGCGGCACAAGCAGCAGCTGTTCCTGCACCGGCAGGGGCGGCGGTGTGTAAGGCGTGCTTGGCGGCAGGCTGAAAAAATAAAAAATATAGCTGCACAGGGCGGTTAAAAAAAGCCATAAATATTTTTTCACGGTAAGCCTCCTTTGCAGCGTATAGTTACAAATATTATATTACAAGTACGGAGTTTTTAAAATGAGAATTATTACTGGCAGGGCCAGAGGGCTGAAGCTGACTACGCCCAAAAACTGGGATGTGCGCCCTACTGCCGACAGGGTGAAGGAATCGCTGTTTAATATTATCGGCAGCAAAATTATCGGCGCGCAGGTGCTGGATTTATTTGCCGGCACGGGCAACCTTGGGCTTGAAAGCTGGAGCCGCGGCGCAGAAAAAATTGTTTTTACTGATACAAGCAAAGAATCGTTGCGGCTGGTGGAAAGCAATATTGCCAAATGCCGGGCGCAGGATGATACGGAAACAATTTGCGGAGATGCCTGCCAGCTGATAGGGCGACTGCATAAAAAGGGCATGAGTTTTGATTTTGTTTTTGCCGACCCGCCTTATAACAAGGGGCTGGTGCAGAAGGTTATTGCCGCGCTGGCGGAAAACCCACTTTTAAACGAGGGCGGCTATTTAATTGCTGAACATTCGGCACATGACGAGCTGGGAACACTGCCGCCGCAGTTTGAACTTGTGCGCTGCGAAACTTACGGCGAAACAAAAATTAGCTTTATACGTTTTGCAAAAGTGTGAAAACATGTTACAATAGATAAAAGGTGCGGCAATTAAAGGAATATTACATTTTGTGTAGAATAAAGCTTTTAGAATATTGCCAAAATTTACCGTCTGCAAAGCAGATTTTAGGAGGTTAATAAAGTGCGCAGAGCAATTTGCCCGGGGAGTTTTGATCCGGTAACCAATGGCCATTTGGACATTTTTGAACGGGCAAGCCAGATGTTTGATGAGATTGTCATCAGTGTTTTTCACAATCCGGGAAAGGAAAAAGCAATGTTCAGCATGGAAGAACGTGTTGAAATGCTGCGTATGGCAACAGCGCATATTCCCAATGCCAGGGTTACCTGTTTTTCGGGATTGCTGAACGAGTTTTGCAGGCAGGAAAAAGCTCCTTTTATTGTCAGGGGCCTGCGTGCATTTTCAGATTTTGAGTATGAATTTCAGCGTGCGCTGCTGATTAAAAAAATTGATAATAATCTGGAAACTGTTTTTATCATGACCAATGCCAATTATTCGTTTTTAAGCTCTTCCGGCGTGCGCGAACTGGCTACGTTTGGCGGCTGCATCCACGGTTTGGTGCCCGATAACGTTGAGGTGCGCATTAAGGAGCTGCTGGCGGAAAAACACTTGTTATAGAAAGAGGATGTTACGATGATAGACAAGAGTACCAGTGCTGCTTTAGACAGAATTTTTGATGAAATGTATAATCTTATTTCCGCAGCCAGCAGAATTCCGCTGACTGATAAAATCATTGTGGAAGAAAGCGATTTGGCTGAAATTCTTGACGATTTGAAGGAAGCCATTCCCCGTGAAGTAAAAAGTGCCGCCAAGCTTTTGGAAGAACAGAAAGCCATAATCAACAAGGCCCACGAAGATGCTGACAATATTGTTGTGCAGGCCAAAACCGAGGCGGAACGCATTGTGGAAATTGCCAAGGCGGAAGCAGAACGTCTTGTACGCCAGGAAGAGGTTGTGCAGCAGGCACAGGCTTTTGCCGAAGATATTAAAAATTCGGCTCTGCGCCATGAACAGGAAGTTAAGGAAGAAGCAGACGCTTATGCAGAGCGCGTAAAAATGGATGTGCTGCAATATGCTGACGATATGCTGGCATATTTAAGCGGCAATTTGCAGTCTGCCCTGCAGGGATTGAACGATAACCGCAATTCCGTTAACGACGAACGCCGCAAACTTGCAGCGCCGCAGGAATATTACGGCGATGAAATTCAGGACGACGAAGAAGAAAAATAATTAGGCAAAAATTTAAGCCGTTTACCCTTACGGGTAAGCGGCTTTGTTTTTTATCAGGCCTGCTGAAAAGGCTGCATTAAAAAATCGCTGTTATAAGTTTGGCAGTAGGTTTGGCTGCGGTTTTGCAGTAATGCCAGCAGGTTGGCGGCATTAATATCCATTTGCAGCTGGCGTATAATAAGTTCGTCTTTTTCGGTATCGCCGGTGAGGCAGTTTTTAAAATTGCGTCCTATTTTGGTAATAACCGGGAGCGAGGCTGTTTTGCGCATTTGTGCAAGCAGGCTGCGTCCACGGCTGTTAAAGGCCAGTACGCGCAGGTATTGCGGTTTGGCTTCGGTAAAAATAGTTTTGTCATTGCCAAGCAAAAGCTGCATTAACAGACGGCGGATGCGCGATTTTGTATAGCGTTTGCTGCTTACGCTGCTTACAACGCTTTGCATATCCTGACAGGAGGAAGCAGCTTTTAACCGGTGTTCAAGGCCTTCCGTACATTCGCAAGCAGCGGTAATTTGCTGCTCCATAAGCATGCAGAGCTTGTATAAAATAAGCGCGTCGAGTTTTGCTGTATTCCAGCCAAGCAAATTTAAAGAATGGAGCGTTTCCAGTAGTTTGTGGCTGCATTCCGGGATTTGTTTTAAAATTCTACCGGAAAGCCCTGCTGCGGCGTATTCCGCGCGTATGCCGCTGGCGCTGGCGTATTCCGCGCTTATATCGCTGCTGTTGTAGCCTGCACCGCAGCGGCGTATAACAAGCGGCATAATTTGCGGTGCGTATTTTTGCAGGCAGCGGCAGTATTCAAGCGCCAAAATATCGTTTGCTTCCGCAGCGGCAAAAGTAAAGCCTGCATTTTGCAAAAGTGTGGACTGGGCTGCGGCGTAAGACGCACCGCTTTTTATAATGGCGCGCAGTTCTTCCTGGTGAGTGTTGATGAAGTGGGCGGCAGCTGCAAGCGTTTGTGTTTCCGCGGTTTCCGCGCCGAAAGCGAGGTAACCCGTAATTCCTGTTGCCGCTAAAAGCTGCACTGCGCCTGCGGCAAAAAATTCTGCGCTGCGGCACGAAAATACGGCAGGCAGTTCCAGTACAAGGTCTGCACCGTTTTGCACAGCCATTTGCGCCCGCGCCCATTTATTACAGAAGGCAGGTTCGCCGCGCTGCACAACGCTGCCGCTCATAACGGCAATAACGGGCAAATCGCCTCCGGCAAGGCGGCGCGCTTCGGTAAGGTGCAGCAAATGCCCGTTGTGGAAGGGATTGTATTCGGCTATAACGCCGATAGATTTTTTCATAGGTTCACCTCAGAAAGTTTTACTGGCGGTTAAATGTCAAATAGTGTATACTAATAGTATATTAAAATTTACCCGGAAGTGCAAAACTAATTTTAGGGGTGAATACTGTGATTGTTTTTGTTGTTAATTGCGGCAGTTCTTCAATTAAATACCAGCTTATAAATATGAACGGTGAAAAAGTGCTGGCCAAAGGCTTGATTGAGCGTATCGGCATGGACGGTTCTGTTTTAAAGCATACTCCGGAAGGAAAATACACGGTTGATATCAATATCGACGTGCCCGACCATAACTTTGGCATAAAGCTGGCGGTGGATGCACTGGTAAATCCCGATTACGGCGTTATTAAAAGCATGAACGAAATTGACGCTGTCGGGCACCGTGTTGTTCACGGCGGCGAACGCTTTTCCGATTCCGTGCTTGTAACGCCGGATGTGCTTGAAGGCATTGCTGCGTGCGCCGAGCTTGCGCCTCTGCACAACCCGCCCAACTTAAACGGCGTTAAGGCTTGCATGGCGTTAATGCCGCAGGTGCCGCAGGTTGTTGTTTTCGATACGGCGTTTCACCAGACCATGCCGGAAAAAGCCTATTTATACGGTCTGCCTTATGAACTGTATGTAAAATACGGCGTGCGCCGTTACGGTTTCCACGGCACTTCGCATAAATATGTGGCTCAGGAAGCCGCCAGAATGATGGGCGGAGAAGTTTCGGATTACCGCATTATTACCTGCCATCTGGGCAACGGCTCCAGCGTGGCGGCTGTTAAATACGGCAAATCCATTGATACCAGCATGGGTTATACCCCACTGGACGGGCTTGTTATGGGCACGCGCTCCGGCGAGATTGACCCGGCGATTATTCCGTTTTTAATTGTTAAAGAAAATATGGATGCCGAGCAGATTGACGAATATCTTAACCGCCGCAGCGGCGTTTTGGGCATCAGCGGGCTTTCCAGCGATTTCAGAGATTTGGAAAGCGCGGCGCACCGCGGCGATGAACGCAGCCAGCTGGCGATTGACGTTTTTGCTTACCGCGTAAAAAAATATATCGGCGCTTATACGGCGGCGATGGGCGGTGTGGACGCCATTGTGTTTACGGCGGGTCTGGGTGAGAATTCTTCTTCCATGCGCGAGAAAATCTGCGAAGGGCTGGAGTATCTCGGCACCGGCATCGACCCTGTGAAAAACAAGGCGCGCGGCAGGAACCAGGAAATTAATGTTGACGGCGCAAAGGTAAAAATTTTTGCAATTCCTACCAACGAGGAGCTTGTAATTGCGCGCGACACTGTAAATATCTGCCGCCGCATTATAAAATTGTAAGCCCGCGGGCGATAACTATTACTTGACAAAGCAGCTTCACATAGCTATAATTGATACGATTGGTGAAATATGATAAGAATAAATGTCGCAGAAATCAAAAAAAGACTTGTCGGAAGCAAAGAATTTTCGTATGAACTGACGCCTGACGAGCTTGGAATTACAGAAGCCGATTTAAAAATTACCGCGCCTGTTGTTTTAAAAGGCATGGTTGAAAATGCAGGCGATGTAATTTTGCTCAAGGCGGAAGCAGCAACGGAAATTGAACGCACCTGCGGACGCTGTCTTAAGGTTTATACCGAAAAGCTGAACGCCCAGGTGGTTGAAAAATTTTATCCGGCAGGAGCAGAAAACATTGAAAATGATGCTTTTATCTATGAATCAGATCTGCTTGATATAACAGAGCCTGTTCGAGAGAGCCTCCTTTTGGCAGTTCCTTTGCAAGCACTTTGCAGGGAAGATTGCCGTGGGCTGTGTCCGGTCTGCGGGGCTGACAGAAATGAAGGCGACTGCGGCTGTGATACAACTTCGGTTGATCCCAGACTGGCGGCATTAAAGCAATTCATCAAAAATTAAATTTTGCCTTACAGCTTGAGGAGGTGTACCAACAATGGCAGTACCAAAAAGAAAAATGTCTAAAGCGCGCCGTGATTCCCGCCGTGCAAACTGGAAGCTTACCGCTCCCGGCTTAGTTGAATGCCCGCAATGTCACGAAATGAAAATGCCGCACCGTGTTTGCCCCGAATGTGGTTACTACAATGGTAAACAGGTTGTAGCAAAAGACGCTGAGTAAAAAATACCCCCTAAGCCTCAGGCTTGGGGGTTTTTGCTTTTAACCGGATATTTGTTAAAGAGGCTTTGCGGCCTCTTTTTATTTTGCCGTTTTAAGGATGAAAAGCAGGTAAAAAATTTTGCTTGCTTTTTTTTATTTGTACTATTATAATAAATCCAGATATTAGGAGTAGGTATTAAAATAAGGTGATGTTATGAATTCTGCTAAAAAAGTAATACGGCATGAGCGCTTGTTTAAAATGCTGCAAAGAAACCCTTTTTTAACGGATGAGCAGCTTGCTAAAAATCTGGCGGTCAGCATTCAGACTATCCGTTTGGACAGGCTAAGCCTTAACATCCCGGAACTGCGCGAGCGCACGCGCCAGATGGCCGAGAACGCGCAGGTAAAGCTGAAAGCCATTGACAAAAAAGATATTGTCGGTGACCTGATTGACCTGGAACTTAATCATTCCGGCATTTCCATGCTGAAAATAACTCCTGATATGGTATTGGAAAAAACAGGCGTGGCAAGAGGCTATTACATGTTTGCCATGGCAAATACCCTGGCGCTGGCAGTTGTTGATGCCGAAGCGGCCCTTACCGGTGTGGGCAATGTTAAGTATAAAGTGCCCGTATACGCAGGGGCTACGCTGGTGGCAAAGGCAGAGGTTATCCGCAGGGAGCTTAATAAATATATAATTTGGGTTAAAATAAGAAATAATAATGAGGAAGTATTCCGGGCAAAATTTATAATTGTACCCTGCCCGGACGAAAGGACGACACAGGCATATGAAAATCGCGCTTGATGTAATGGGAACGGACTATGGCCCGAAAGAACTTGTGCTTGGAGCGGTACAGGCTGTAAAAGAATTTAACTGTGAAATTGTGCTGGTAGGTGACCGGGAAACCATCGAGAACCTGCTGCGCGAATACAAAGCCGATACGGACAGCAGGCTCAGCATTTGTCCGGCAACGGAAGTTGTAAGAATGGACGAGCACCCTTCCATTGCCGTAAAAACAAAGAAGAATTCTTCTATTGTTGTGGCAACCCGCCTTTTGCGCGAGAAAAAATGCGATGCGCTGGTATCGTCCGGCAGTACCGGTGCTGCCGTTGCGGCTGCGCTGTTTTACCTGGGACGCATTAAAGGCATTGAGCGACCGGCTATTGCAACGCCTATTCCGAACCTTATCGGCACTACGGTGCTTTTGGACAGCGGCGCCAAAGTTGATGCCAAACCGGAACACATGGTGCAGAGCGCACTGATGGGCAGCGTTTATTCGGAGCTGATGTTTGGCGTTGATAAACCCCGTGTAGGGCTTTTGAATATCGGCGAAGAAGAAACAAAAGGCAACGAGCAGGCTTTGGCAACATACCCGCTGCTGAAAGAAGAACAGCATATTAACTTTATCGGCAACGTTGAAGGCCGCGATATTAACAAAGGCACCGTTGATGTTGTTGTATGCGACGGCTTTGTTGGCAATGTTGTTTTAAAGTTTGCAGAAGGGCTTGCAAGTGCTATAATGGTAGTAATAAAAGACGCCATTTCCAAAGGCGGCTTAATGGCAAAGCTCGGCGGCCTTTTGCTTCTGCCGACAATGAAAGCCTTAAAAAAACGTGCTGACGTTACGGAATACGGTGGCGCGCTGCTTTTGGGCGTTAAGGCTCCGTTTATCATCTGCCACGGCAACAGCAAGGCAAAATCCATTACCAGTGCGGTAAGGGTAGCCATTAACTTTGCCGAGCGTGACGTGGTAAAACATATTGCTGAAATTGTCATCAAAGACGAAGAAAAATAAAGAAACGAGGATAAATACATGACTAAAGCTGTAAAACAAGTTGGTATTCTGGGTGTAGGTAGCTATCTTCCCAGCAAGATTTTGACCAACCACGACCTTGAAAAAATGGTTGATACCAGCGATGAATGGATTGTGCAGCGCACGGGCATCAGAACCCGCCATATTGCGGCCCCTGAACAGGCTACAAGCGACATGGCCCTTATCGCCGCAAGGCGTGCACTGGAAGATGCCGGTGTTGCCCCTGCCGACCTTGACCTTATTATTGTTGCAACCGCTACGCCTGATTACGGCGTATATCCTTCCACCGCCTGCCTTGTGCAGGACAGACTGTGGGCAACGCATGCAGCTGCGTTTGACCTTTCCGCAGGCTGCACTGGCTTTGTTTACGGTGTAAGCGTTGCTGCGCAGATGATTGCCAGCGGCGTTTATAAAAAAGCCCTTGTAATCGGTGCGGAAACACTTTCCCGTATTTTGAACTGGGAAGACCGCAATACCTGCGTACTGTTTGGCGACGGCGCAGGCGCAGCCGTACTTGGCGAAGTTGAAGAAGGCTACGGCATTTTGGGCCTTGACCTTGGCAGTGACGGCGCAGGCAGCATTCACCTTATGCAGCCCGCAGGCGGCAGCAGAAAACCTGCCAGCCACGAAACCGTTGACGCCAAAGAACATACCGTACATATGAACGGCAATGAAGTATTTAAGTTCGCCGTAAAAATTATGGGCAAAACGGCTAAAAAATCCCTCGAACAGGCCGGCCTGACCAATGAAGATATTGATATGCTGGTACCGCATCAGGCCAATATCCGCATCATTCAGTCCGCTGCTAAGCATTTTAAAATGCCGATGGATAAAGTTTGGGTAAATATTGATAAATACAGTAATACTTCCGCAGCATGCATTCCTATCGCTCTTACGGAAATGCAGGACCAGCATGCCATGAAAAAAGGCGACAACCTGCTGCTTGTTGCTTTCGGCGCAGGCCTTACCTGGGGCAGTATTGTTCTTAAATGGTGTAAATAATTGGCGAAAGAGAGGCTATGTTAATGAGTAAAGTAGCATTTATTTTCCCCGGCCAGGGCTCCCAGAGCGTTGGCATGTGCAAAGATTTGTACGAAAACTATGCCTGCGCACGCAGGACTTTTGAAGAAGCTGACGAAGCACTCGGTTTTTCCATCAGCAAACTGTGCTTTGAAGGCCCGGAAGACCAGCTGCGCCTTACTTTTAATACCCAGCCGGCAATTTTAACTGCCAGCGTTGCCTGTGCAAGAGTTCTTGCTGAAAACGGCGTAACCTGCGAAATTGCAGCAGGCCACAGCCTGGGTGAATATTCCGCACTGGTGCAGGCAGAAGCACTTGATTTTGCAGATGCCGTACGCATTGTACGCAAAAGAGGCCAGTTCATGCAGGAAGCAGTTCCTGTAGGCGAAGGCAGCATGGCTGCTGTACTTGGCATGGACAGCGATAAAATTGTTGAAATCTGCCGCAGCGTGGAAGCTGAATGCGGCGAAGCAGTACAGGCAGTAAACTTTAACTGCCCCGGCCAGGTTGTAATTGCCGGTGCTGTTGGCGCAGTAGACAAGGCTCTTGTTGCTTTGAAAGAAGCCGGTGCAAAACGCGCAGTTCTCCTGCCGGTAAGCGCTCCTTTCCACAGCACTCTGCTCCAGCCCGCTTCCGACCGTCTGGCAGAAGTATTTAAAACCATTACTTTCCACGATGCTAAAATCCCCGTTATGGCAAACGTTAACGCCGAAGAAGTAACCAAAGCAGAGGTTATTAAAGAATCCTTAATCCGTCAGGCTGCTATGCCTGTACTTTGGGAAACCGGCGTAAGAAAAATGATTGCCGGCGGCGTAGATACTTTTGTTGAAGTTGGTCCGGGCAAAGTTCTGTGCGGCTTTAACAAGAAAATTGACAAATCCGTAACTTCCCTTAACGTAGAAGATGAAGCAAGCCTTGCAAAAACACTTGCTTATTTCCAGGAGGTCCGTTAAAATGCTGTTAGAAGGCAAAGTAGTTTTAGTTACCGGGGCATCCCGCGGCATTGGCAAAGCAATTGCGCTTTTGCTTGCCGAAAACGGCGCAGATGTAGCCGTTAATTTTGCAGGCAGCACCGCTGCTGCTGAAGCAGTTGCTGCTGAAATTGAAAAAATGGGCAGAAAAGCCATTCTCGTGCAGGGTGACGTTTCCCAAACCGAAGTTTGCGCTGAAATGGTAGATAAAGTGGTTAAAGAACTCGGCCATATTGATATTCTTGTTAATAATGCCGGCATTACCCGCGATACCCTGCTTCTGCGCATGAAAGAAGAAGATTGGGACGCTGTCCTCAATACCAACCTTAAAGGTGTGTTCAACTGCACCAAAGCAGCTGTAAAATATATGGCAAAACAGCGCAGCGGCGCAATTGTAAATATCAGCTCCGTTGTTGCTTTAATGGGCAATGCAGGCCAGGCTAACTATGCTGCTGCCAAAGCAGGCATTCTGGGCTTTACCCGCAGCGTTGCCAAAGAAATGGCTGCCCGCGGCATCAGGGTTAACGCTGTTACCCCCGGCTTTATCAAAACCGATATGACCAGCGTTCTTTCCGAAAAAGTTGTTGCTGCAATGGAAGCTTCCATTCCGCTTGCCCGTCTGGGTGAGCCTGAAGATATTGCCAAAGCGGTACTGTTCCTTGTGAGCGATAATGCCGCTTATATAACCGGCCAGACTTTACATGTCGACGGCGGTATGGTAATGTAATAATGTATTATCAAACTACCTTGGAAGGAGGTGAATCGTAATGAGCACTTTCGACAAAGTTAAAAACATCACCGTAGAACAGTTGAGTGTTGACCCGGAAGAAGTAAAAATGGAATCTTCCTTCATCGACGATTTGGGCGCTGACTCTCTTGACATCGTTGAATTAATCATGGCTTTCGAAGAGGAATTCGGCGTTGAAATTCCTGACGAAAAAGCAGAAAAAATCCGCACTGTTGCGGACGCAGTTAAAATGTTGGATGAAGAAAAATAATTTATCCGCAGTTTGGCGGGAGGCATTAAGCCTCCCTGCCAAGTTTTAAAAGTTGCATCTTAACCAGAAATGGGGGATATTTGTTGAAATTACCAGTGCTTAAAATAGGTGATAAAGTAGCTGAAATGCCAATATTTCAGGGAGGCATGGCCATCAGGCTTTCGACTGCGCGCCTTGCAGGTGCTGTAGCAAGAGAAGGCGGCGTAGGCCTTGTAGCTGCGTCCGGCCTTGAGCTTGATGAACTGCGCCAGGAAATCCGCCTTGCGAGAAAACTGAGCGAAGGCAGAGGCATGATTGGCATTAACGCTATGGTGGCAGCACGCGCTTTTGCGGACCTTATTACAACAGCAGCTGAAGAAAAAGTTGATTTGCTTGTTGCCGGCGCCGGTTTTTCAAGAGATATTTTCGCCATCGGCCGCGCCTACAACGTAGCAGTTGTTCCTATCGTTTCTTCCGTAAAGCTGGCTAAAATTTCCGAAAAGCTCGGCGCTTCGGCAATTGTTGTTGAAGGTACGGAAGCAGGCGGCCATCTGGGCACGCAGGAATCTATCAAAACTATTCTGCCGGATATTATTAAAGCTGTAAAAATTCCGGTTATTGCCGCAGGCGGTGCTGTTTGCGGTGCTGATGTAGCCGAACTTCTGAAGCTTGGCGCCAGCGGCGTACAAATGGGCAGCCGCTTTGCTGCCAGCGAAGAATCCAACGGCGCTCCTGCTCTGAAGGAATTTTATCTCAAAATGACTAAGGAAGATGTTGTGCAGATTGACAGCCCGGTTGGTTATAAGGGCCGCGCAATTTTAAATCCGTTTGCACAAAAAGTACTTGACGGCAATCCGCCGCGTCCTACAACCTGCGACGCCTGCCTCAAGCATTGTTCCCGCAGCTTCTGCATCATCAGGGCGTTAACCCGCGCACAGCAGGGCGATGTGGAAACCGGGCTTGTTTTCACCGGTGCAAATATGTGGAAGATTAAGGAAATTCTGCCTGTTAAAGAAATTTTCAGAAGGCTGAAAGAATATATAGAAAAAATTTAAATTTGAGGTGATTTGTTTTGAAGAGAAGAGTTGTTATAACCGGTGTAGGTGCTATTACCCCTATCGGTATCGGCAAAGATGAATTTTGGAACAATCTGGTTGCAGGTAAATCCGGCGTAGGCCCGATTACCCAGTTTGATGCCAGTGAATACGGCACAAGAATTGCCGGTGAAGTAAAGGATTTTGATTTTTCCAAATACGGCGATAAAAAAGAAGGCAAACGCATGGACCGCGTTACCCAGTTTGCGGTTGCTGCAGCAAAAATGGCTGTTGAAGATGCCAAACTTGACCTTGAAAGCATTGACCCTGTAAGAGCAGGCGTTTGCGTAGGCAGCGGCATTGGCGGCATGCATACTTACCTGGAACAGACATTGAAATTTGTTGAAAAAGGCCCGTCCAAAATCAGCCCGTTCTTTATTCCTATGGAAATTCCGAATATGCCGGCAGGCCAGATTTCCATTGCTCTTGGCTTTAAAGGGCCGAACATGGCTATTGTAACCGCATGTGCAACCGGCACCCACTGTGTTGGCGAAGCTTTCAGAATCATTCAGTACGGCGATGCCGATATTATGATGGCAGGCGGCAGCGAAGCAGCCATTAACCCGCTGGCAGTAGCAGGCTTCGGCAACATGAAAGCTCTTTCTACCAATAACGAACACCCCGAAAAAGCATCCTGCCCGTTTGATAAAAAACGTGACGGCTTTGTTATGGGCGAAGGCGCAGGCGTACTTGTTCTGGAAGAACTTGAACATGCACTTAAACGCGGCGCGCATATCTATGCAGAAGTTGCAGGCTACGGCATGACTGCCGATGCTTACCATATCACTGCTCCGGACCCGAGCGGCGAAATGCCGGCTGTATGCATGGAACTTGCCATTAAAGATGCAGGCATCAGCCCGGACGAAGTTGATTATATCAACGCTCACGGCACTTCTACCCACAGAAATGACCTGAACGAAACTCTGGCAGCCAAGAAAATTTTTGGCGACCATGCTTATAAAATGATGATCAGCTCCAACAAATCCATGACCGGCCACCTTTTGGGTGCAGCAGGCGGCGTTGAAGCCATTGCAACCGCTTTAACCATTGATAACGGCGTTGTTCCGCCTACTATCAATTACGAAGACCCCGACCTTGAAGAAGGCCTTGACCTTGACTATGTGCCTAATGTTGCCCGCAAAGCAGAAGTAAGAGCTGCGCTTTCCAACAACTTCGGCTTTGGCGGCCACAATGCATGCATTCTTCTTAAAAAATACAAGGCATAAGCACAGAAACGGTGATTGCTATGCAAAGTAAGCGTAAGGAAGAGCTGCTTGAGTTTTGCAGGCAGCTTGGAATTACCATGAATAATTTAGATATTTTAAATACGGCGCTGACACATACTTCCTATGCCCATGAGGCTAAAGAGCAGCCGCGCCCGGAACACAATGAACGCATTGAATTTTTGGGCGATTCTGTTTTAAGTATTATCGTCAGCACCTATATGTACAAAAACTTTCCAAAACTTAATGAGGGTGAACTTACCAAGCTGCGTGCCCACATTGTTTGTGAAACTTCACTGGCACAGTATGCGCATAAAATTTCTCTCGGCAAGTACCTGCGCCTCGGCAAAGGCGAAGACCTTTCCGGCGGACGCAACAGGGCTTCTATCCTGGCAGATGCTTTTGAGTCGGTTTTGGGTGCATACTATATCGACCAGGGGCTTGCCTACGCAGAAAAATTTTTGCTGGGGCTGATGAAGCAGGAACTTGATTTTATTTGCGAACACGGAATTTATTCCGATTACAAAACACGTTTGCAGGAAGTAGTTCAAAAAGACGGCGATGTGGAAATTACCTATGAACTGATTGATTCCAGCGGGCCGGAGCATAACAAGTCATTTACGACTGTTGTTTCGGTTGCAGGCAGGGTTATCGGCAAAGGCATAGGGCACAGCAAAAAAGAAGCTGAGCAGCACGCTGCAAAAAGTGCTTTAGAAAAACTTAAAAAATAAAGTAAAACGGTTTCGGGCTGAATACCTGAAACCGTTTTTTTATATGCCTTAATTAAGTTTTGTTTAGTGCGCCGGGCCGAAAAGGTTTAAAATTATAACGCCTGCCACAATAAGGGCAATGGCAAAATAACCTGCCGGAGAAAGCGCTTCATTAAAAAGAAAAACTGAAATCAGCGTTGCCGCTACAATGCCTATGGCGCACCATATTGCATAAGCAATGCTTAAATGCAGGTATAAAAGCGATTTGGAAAATAAATAAAAGCATAACCCATAAGCGGCAAGCGTTGCAAGTGACGGATAAAGTTTTGAAAATCCTTCGGAATATTTAAGGCAGGTTGTGCCGATAAGTTCAAGGCTTATTGCCAAAGCAAGATATAAATAACCCATAAAAATTCATCCTTTATATTATTTTGCACCTGCTATTCTAACATATATAAACGGGGCTTGCAATTGCCGTATTGACGATGCGGCGGCAGCAGAATATAATGCAGGTAAGAATACAATGAAAGGTAAAGTTATGAGCATTATTCCAATTTTTATTCCGCATGCGGGCTGCCCGCATCAGTGCGTTTTTTGCAACCAGAAGAAAATCAGCGGGCAAAAAACAGCATCGGCAGAAGCCGTGCGGCAGCAGATAGAAAAATATTTACAATGGATTAAACCTGGCAAAGAAAACGAAGCCGCTTTTTACGGCGGTTCTTTTACCGGCCTTGATATGGATTTACAGGAGGAACTTTTCAAGCCGGTTGATAAACTTTTACAGGAGGGCATCATTGGAAGCGTGCGCTTATCGACGCGGCCGGATTATATAGATGAAGAAAGGCTGGCTCTTTTAAAAAAGCATAATGTAAGCACGGTGGAACTGGGCGTACAGTCTTTGGATGACAGCGTTTTGGAGCTGGCAGGGCGCGGCCATAATGCGGCAAGCGTTGTAAAGGCTGTTGAACTTTTGCGCGCACATGGTTTTAAAACAGGCTTGCAGCTGATGTGCGGCATGCCCGGGCAAACTGAGGCAAGCTTTATGGATACCGTTGCGGAAAGCATTGCCTTAAAACCGGATATGGTAAGGCTTTATCCGCTTTTGGTAATTAAAGATACTCCGCTTGAAGAAACGTACCGCAGAGGAAAGTTTACGCCGCTTGATGTGGAAGCAGCCGCAGAGCTTTGCGCAGCAGCCTTGAAAAAATTTGCCGGTAACGGCATTAATGTTATACGCATCGGCTTACAGCCGGATGACGAATTGTGCAGCCCCGGAAATATTGTGGAAGGCCCTTTTCATCCCGCTTTTGGCGAGATAGTGAAAAGTATGGCGGTTAGAAACGAACTTACGCCGCAAATTATGGCGCAGGTTAATGCAGGCAGGAACAAAATAAAAATTTATGTGCCGCAGAATATGGAATCGAAACTGCGCGGGCAGCATAACAGTAATATTAAGTACTGGGAAAAGATGGGCGCCTGTATTGAAGTTATAAAAACTAAAAACGCTTCCATATATTTGGAGGGTGAAAATAATGAGTGATATTTGCAAATGCTTTGCGCCGGTGGAAAATGCCGGTTGTACAATTTTAATATTAGGTTCAATGCCGGGGGAGCGCTCGCTGGAGCTGCAGCAGTATTACGGACATAGAAATAACCGCTTTTGGCGTTTAATGGCAGAAATTTTTAATAATGGCAAAATGCTTGACGATTATGAGGAGCGCAAGGCTTTGCTGCTGCGCAGCAATGTTGCCCTGTGGGATGTTTTTGCGTTCTGCCGCCGTGAAGGCAGCCTCGATTCGGCAATACGCGATGAGGAATATAATGATTTGGCCGGGTTTATTGCCCGCCATCCTAAAATTAAGCGTATTTGCTGCAACGGCGGTAAAGCCTATGCTGCGTTGAAAAAATATTGCCGCACAAACAGCATAAACGGCGTGGAAATTTTGGCAATGCCTTCAACAAGCCCGGCAAATGCCAGATGTAATTTTGAAAAATTAAAAAATATTTGGGCACCTGCCCTTTTGAATTGACCTCAAATTTAAGAAAATTTAAAGTTTTTTTATTTGTTTTTTGCTTTTGCCGCTTAAAATTTTTGCGGCGGAATTGTGAAAAAAGGCGTAAAACAGGCATTTTTATGTGTAAAGAATATAACAAAAACGCCATTTGAAACACAAGGCAACGTGTAAAGAAAGAAGCCCATAAAATGGGCGTTTAGGCCTGCAAAAAAAGTTGCAAAAAATATTGACAAGCCTTTTTTGTAATGGTACAATATATCAGTATCACGGAACAGTTATGCCCTTTTTCAGGAGGAACAGCCAGATGCTGAAGCAATTAACAGAAGCAACTAAACATGTCGTTGGTGTTAAACAAACGGCAAAAGCGGTTGAAAAGGGAACGGCGAAGCTGGTATTTATCGCAGCCGATGCCGATATCCGCATAAGCCGCCCGCTTTTGGAAAGCTGCGAAGCCGCCGGTGTAAAAGTAATAACCGCGGATTCGATGCACGAACTTGGCAAAGCATGCGGCATTCACGTTGGGGCAGCTGCCGCCGCGGTGCTTAAAGACTGATAGGGACTTCCGCCAGTCGGGAGTTTTTATAATCATTCAAATCTAATTATTCGGGAAGGAGGTGCCGATATGCCTACAATTAACCAATTAGTCCGCAAAGGCAGACAGGTTGCAATTGAAAAATCCACCGCTCCGGCATTGAAAGAATGCCCGCAAAAACGCGGCGTTTGCACCAGGGTTTATACCACAACCCCTAAAAAACCTAACTCTGCTCTGCGTAAGGTTGCTCGTGTCCGTTTAACCAACGGCATCGAAGTTACCGCATATATTCCGGGTATCGGTCACAATCTGCAAGAACACAGCGTTGTTCTTATTAGAGGCGGAAGGGTAAAAGACCTTCCGGGCGTGCGTTACCATATCATTCGTGGTGCACTTGATACTGCTGGCGTTGCTAACCGCAGCCAGGGCCGTTCCAAATACGGCGCTAAACGTGCTAAAGCAAAAAAATAAGCAGTATTAACTGATTTCACGAAATGATTAAGGAGGGAAACACATGCCTAGAAAAGGCCCTGTTACTAAAAGAGACGTACTGCCGGATCCGGTGTATGGCTCCAAATTATTAACCAGATTCATCAACAAAATCATGCTTGATGGCAAAAAAGGCGTTGCAGAACGCATTGTATATGATGCTTTTGATCTTGTCCGCGCTAAAACCGGCAAAGATCCCCTTGAAGTATTTGATGCGGCTATGAAAAATGTTATGCCGCTCCTCGAAGTACGTGCCCGCCGCGTAGGTGGCGCAAACTACCAGGTTCCGGTAGAAGTACGTGCTGACCGCAAAACCACTCTTGGTATCCGCTGGCTGGTAAACTACTCCCGCCTGCGTGGTGAAAGAACCATGTGCGAACGCGTTGCCGGCGAAATTATGGATGCCGCCAACGGTATCGGCGCTGCTGTTAAAAAACGCGAAGATACCCATAAGATGGCTGAAGCAAACAAAGCGTTTGCTCATTACCGCTGGTAATTTAACCAGAACCCTGACTTTTATTAGAGGGAGGACGAAGAAGTGGGCAGAGAATTTCCACTTGAGAAAACAAGAAATATCGGTATCATGGCTCACATCGATGCCGGTAAAACCACCACGACCGAACGTATTCTGTTCTATACCGGCCGCGTTCATAAAATCGGCGAAACCCATGAAGGCGCTGCTACCATGGACTGGATGGAACAGGAAAAAGAACGTGGTATTACCATTACTTCGGCTGCTACAACCTGCCACTGGAAAGGCCACCGTATCAACATCATTGATACCCCGGGCCACGTTGACTTCACTGTAGAAGTTGAACGTTCTCTGCGTGTCCTTGACGGCTCTGTTGCAGTTTTCTGTGCCAAAGGCGGCGTTGAACCTCAGTCTGAAACCGTATGGCGCCAGGCTGATAAATACAGCGTACCTCGTATGGCTTATGTAAACAAAATGGATATTACAGGCGCGAACTTCTATAACGTAGTTCAAATGATGAAAGACCGCCTTGGTGCTAATGCAGTACCTATCCAGCTTCCTATCGGCTATGAAGATACTTTCGAAGGCATGGTTGACCTTATTAAAATGAAAGCTATCGTTTATGGCGATAAACTCGGCAAAGACGAAGAATTCGTTGAAATTCCGGAAGATATGAAGGAAAAAGCCGAAGAATACCGTCAGGCTCTTGTCGAAGCAGTTGCTGAAAGCGATGACGACCTGATGATGAAATATCTTGAAGGCGAAGAACTCACTGAAGAAGAAATCATGACAGGCATCCGCAAACAAACCATTGCCTGCAAAATGACTCCGGTTTGCTGTGGTTCTTCTTATAAAAACAAAGGCGTTCAGCCTTTGCTTGATGCAATTGTTGCATTCATGCCGGCTCCTACCGACATTCCTCACATCAAAGGCGTTAACCCGGAAACCGGTGAAGAAGATGAACGCCCGTCCAGTGATGAAGAACCGTTTGCAGCTCTCGCATTCAAAATCATGACTGACCCGTATGTAGGTAAACTCGCATTCTTCCGCGTATATTCCGGTACTCTTGAATCCGGTTCCTATGTATATAACTCCACTAAGGGCAAACGCGAACGTATCGGCCGTATCCTGCAAATGCATGCTAACCACCGTCAGGAAATCGAAAAGGTTTACGCAGGTGATATCGCAGCAGCAGTTGGCCTGAAAGATACCACTACCGGCGACACCCTCTGCGATGAAAAAGCTCCTATCATTCTCGAATCCATGGTATTCCCGGATCCTGTTATTTCCGTAGCAGTTGAACCGAAAACCAAGGCTGACCAGGAAAAAATGGGCATTGCTTTGCAGAAACTCGCTGAAGAAGACCCGACCTTCCGCGTACGTACCGACCCTGAAACCGCTCAGACCATTATCTCCGGCATGGGCGAGCTTCACCTCGATATTATCGTTGACCGTCTGCTCCGTGAATTCCACGTTGGCTGCAGCGTAGGTAACCCGCAGGTTGCTTACCGTGAAACCATCCGCAAATCCGTTAAGGCTGAAGGCAAATTCGTTCGTCAGTCCGGCGGTAAAGGCCAGTATGGTCACTGCTGGTTGGAACTCACTCCGCTGGAACCCGGCGAAGGCTTCAAATTCGACAACAAAGTTGTCGGCGGTGCTATTCCGAAAGAATACATCGGGCCTGTTGAAGCAGGTGTTAAAGAAGCTATGGAAAACGGCGTAGTTGCCGGTTATCCGATGGTAGACGTTGGCGTAACTGTTTACGACGGCTCTTACCATGAAGTTGACTCCTCTGAAATGGCATTTAAGATTGCCGGTTCTATGGGCTTCCGTGCTGGTGCACTGAAAGCTGACCCGGTTATTCTTGAACCTTACATGAAAGTAGAAGTTACCGTTCCTGAAGAATACATGGGCGACGTTATCGGCGACCTGAACTCCCGCCGCGGCCGCATTAACAGCATGGAAGCACGCAACGGTGCCCAGGTTATTGATGCATTCGTTCCGCTGTCTGAAATGTTCGGTTACGCAACCGACCTGCGTTCCAAAACTCAGGGCCGCGGCAACTACTCCATGGAAGTTGACCATTACGAAGAAGTTCCGAGAAATATTGCCGAAGCAATTATTGCTAAAAACAAAGGCACCCAGGCCTAAGAAATTACCTGTTTAAGGAGGATACAATAAATGGCAAAGCAAAAATATGAAAGAACAAAACCCCATGTTA
>ULXT01068234.1_pt1 | contig 26278 bp, 23 predicted proteins | sample 1961571 | NCBI WGS metagenome assembly ULXT01 (sample SAMEA4835846, study PRJEB28245) | human gut metagenome | biome: gut microbiome; material: fecal sample | place: Denmark | collected 2008
ACTTAGCGATATTGTCGAAGAATTTCTTTTCAAAATCGGTTGTAGGCACTTCATATTCGGCATCGAGAAATTCAAACAGATTCTTGAACATACGGCTGGCAGCTCCCGATGCAGGAACAAACTTTACGATGCGGTGATTTTCGGCCAGATAGTTGTCCCAGGCTTCAAGATATTGTTTTACAGCATCGGCTTCCACTCGCATGATACCGTGTCCTACAGATGCCGAACTGTCGAGTTTGAGATAGGGGAATCCTGTAGCAAAACAATGTAGTTGTTCGTTTATTGCAGCTTCTGATATTCCACGAGAAGCAAAAGTCTGCAAGTCTTCTTGAGTAAACATATTGATTGTATTAGTGTTGGATTTGTTATTTTGTCTTTCAAAGTTACGCAAAAAATCTGAAATCAAAGAGTCGTTGCAGAATAAATGATATGCAGTGTCCTCTATCTCTCGGAAGAGAGATTGGCAGAGTGCCATTATGACTCGCAGAGCGGCGAAGTACTCTTTTCGTCATCGGTTACGATAGAGATGTAGCGCGGTTCTATGTACGAAGTGAGCCATACATCCTGTATGATAAAGTGGAAGGTATATCCGTCGCGGTACATAGCTTCTGCACCGATTGCCATCACAACCGGTTTGCCATGGCGTTTGCCCACCCTGATGGCTTTTTCCATAGTCTCCGATAGGTGTACATATTGCCGTTGCATACGCTTAATGCCTTCGGACAGTATTCTCTCAACAGCCTTTTCTGACGTGCCGTGGTAGAGCCGTTTGGGAGGAATGGCAGGAGGTAACTTGATGGATACATGGTTGGTATGTCCGTATCGCGCTTTTACGGCCGACCTGTCGCTCGAGAATTCATATCTGCCAAATTCATCGTTATAGACAATATCCTTGAGTAATTCTGCCGTAAATCCATGGCGAGTTATAAGGTCGGCAAGAGGCATCCAGCCGTGGATGTCGGGAAGAGAACTATGCCTTAGCAGATATGCCAAACGTTTTGATTGATGTTCGTTGTGACTCATAATAAGAAGTTTTATATGGGTTAGAAATATAATTTTAGGGTAAGTCTTTATAGAATCAATGGCTATGAGGTCTCTCCCTCGATAATACGTACAAACTCTTGTGGCAAGACAATATTTTCAGCCGTGATGGCACGGGCAAACAAGGGGGCAATATCGGTATCGTGAAATCCGGCAATGCCACATCCAATGCGTGTTACATAAAATGTAAGTTCGGGATGTGATGCTGCAAAATTGATAAACTCGTCGACATAGGGCTTGATTGTTTCTACTCCGCCTTGCATGGTAGGAATGGCATAGCTTTGTCCCTGCAGGCCTACACCCTCTCCCCATTTGGCTCCGAAGTTGCGATGAGCAATGCGTGCCGCACCACCGGCATGAAAACCGGCCAGGTTACTACCAAAAACAAACACCTCGTTGGGCGCTAATGAAGTAATGTGTTCGGGCGTAAAACGAGTTTTCATAAGCAGTATAGTTTTAGATTTCAAAATAATACTGTGTTGCACGTTGCCAGGACAGAAAAGCAGCTCTGTTTTATACGGAACCCCCATCTGCCTAATGGAAGCATTCTGCCAAAGAAACGGCTTATATACTACAAAGATATTTTTTTATGAATAAAAATCAAATAAAATTACATGTATTATCGGATATTTTTTTGAAAAACAGATATTGTGCAGGTATAAAAATGCCCGGACATGTCGTCGCGACATATACCGGGCCTACGATAAGAGAGTTGTGTAATTAATTTATGTCGATATGTTTATGATGGGTCGATGAATGAATCATTCGAACCATTCGGTGCTTTGTCAGAAATAAAATGATACGGTGTCAGCATGTATTTCATGTGCCGTTGCATCATATTTGCGAGGAGTGAATGACTGAGAGTCGGCATTAAGAGTCTCTCTGTCAAGAATCAGTACAACGCTTCATATTGTCGGGCTATATGCGACCATGTGTAGTGCTCGGCTGCATAGGCTTTCATAGCGTCGCCAGTAAGGTCATTGCGCCGTAACAGCTGCTCCAATACTTCGGCCGTGTCGAAATAGTATGCCTCATTATGAGTCGTCTCTCGGTTGTACACCACGTCATATGCTAAGATAGGATGACCAAAGAACATGGCCTCTACCAGCGAGGGGTTAGTCCCTCCGGCGCTATGCCCATGAACATATAATTTGGCATTTGAGCGTAGTGTGTAAAGGATGTCGAGGTCGTAGACAGAGTCTATCAAAGTGATATTGGGGTAGGAGGAGTATTTCCTTTTCAATTCTATGCCATACTCGCTGTAATCCCAATTCCCGACAAAAACGAGCCTCATGCCGTTGTGTGCAAAAGCTTCGAGGGTGATATGGCAATTATTCTCAGGCTCAATGCGGCATACTGATATAGCATAGTTCCCTTTTTCGAGTTTGTATTGCTTCAAGATATTTTGCTGTTTCGCAGCTTCTACGTCACGTAATACGTGGTCGCCGCCATATGCAATAAGAGCAGCTTTCTTGCCGTAGATATCTTGTACGTAGTCCTGTATGCCTTTGTTGTCGGCAACGACGACATCGGCGTGGCGCACAGCCATAGCTTCGCTGGTACGCAGAAACCATTTGGCAAATTTCCCCCATTTGGCACGTCGGTGCTCCAGTCCGTCGATATTGACGATGAGGCGTTTCTTGCATAACAGTCTGAAAAAAGGCAGGAAGATACATCCCGAGACTCCGAGTACTACTATCGTATCGAACCCTCGGGTAGATGACAGCAGTCCCCAAATATCGTATAAAGTACTTTGCATACCGTTGGCGTGAATGGGAATATACCGTAACCGAGCATTCTTATATTCCGTTAGCTTCTCGTCATAGTCTTTGCTGCTGCAATAGACGGTATATTGCACCTCGGGCGAGCAATTTTCCCCGATGATATTCTCTACCAAAGATTCAAAACCTCCATACTTGGCAGGTACACCTTGCGTGCCTACTATAGCAATTTGTTTCATGGAATATATATTTTATTTACGGTCGATAATATCAGATATTTTCTCGACCATTCTCTCTACATTGTATTTACGTGAGTATTGCAAGGCATTTTCCGATAACTGCAGATATAAATCCTTATCGGAAAATAGCACTCTTATAGTGTCCTCAATTTTATCGAGGTCTTCTACATCTATTTTGTATCCGTTTATGCCGTTTTCTACCATTTCGGCAATTCCACCAACAGTAGGTACTATCACCGGTAGCCCTGCCGACATGGCTTCCAATGCCGTTAGTCCGAAAGTTTCGATAAAAAGATTCTTGTTAGAAAGATTTAGTACTATCGAAGCCCTGTTGTAGAATGGCGCCACATCGTACTGTCGAGGATGCACAGTTAAGTTTCCAGGTTGCTCAATACCGTTTGTTTTCCAGAATGCAGCAATATTTTCAGGCGTTTCGTTCAATACCAATTCAAATAGGTACTCTTTCATACGTCGCGCCAGCTCAATAAATTCCAACGTACCCTTGTAGCGTTTTAGAGAGCCGAGCATCAGTACTCGTTTCTGCTCAAAAGCCGTTGTGGCGTGAGGATGCAATGATTGGCTAAGTTCTTGCGATATGGCGTTAGGGATGACTGTTACCCCTGTTTCCCTACTAAGAAACGAACGCTGATACTTCGATACACAAATAATTTCGGAAGCAAGATGTTGCATCAACCAACATAGTATCTTGTAAAAACGGCCTTTGGCATCGGCGTTTTCATGATAGTGATATATGACACGTTTTCCCGTTAACCGTCCTGCAAGAGCACCTCCTACAGGTAGCAGTGTATTAATATAGAACGTAGCATTTCTATTGGATAGATAACGTAAGGCAAAGAAGAACATATATATCTGCACCCCGAAGTAACGAGCCATCGTCACCGCAGGATTGTTGGAAAAACGATAGGCATACGTGTGCATCCTTATGTCGTTCCATTGTCTCAGGTCGCTCAATGCACCTTCGCCTTTCGACGTTACAATATCTATGCTTTCGCCTTTTTTAGCTAGTCCTCCTAATACCATTCGTAGAACCTTTGGACTACCGCTGTAATCGTTGAAAAGATGAAAGCAGACAAGGTTGTTCATGCTTGTTGGCATTTAGTTTTCCAATAGTTTCAGTAGCTCTGTCCAGAAAGAAATCCGTTCCCGGGTGGTGTTGGTAATAGCCTCTTTTTCTCGACTAACATATAGCGATATGATAGAGAGTAAATAGCATTTGAAAGAAAATTCGCTGTCGGAATATAGTCTGTTTAGTGTATCAGCTTCTGCAGTGAAGCGGTCGTATATTTTATGGGCTGGAAGATGTTCCTCAAAAATGGCTGTCTGAATCTTGAAATGAAAAAAATCTAAGTGGGGAGGGTAGGAGAGCCGGGCATATTCCCAATCGAAGACAAACAGGTCGCCCTTCTCTTCAAACATATTCCAAGGCGTGAAATCGGCTTGGTATGCCGAGAATGTTACTTCTTTGTCAGTATAGCGAGAACGGACTTCGGCAATGGCTTTTTCCAAGGGCTCTACGTCGTCGAGTAGATGGAGCCTGTTCTCTAAATTGTCCAGGTCATGGCAAAAATCAGTATCTCCGAAATCGAGCCTCTTCTGTGTGCGAAGGGCAAGCATATCCAAAAACCGGCTGTGCAACTCCGTCCATTCGTGTACGACCTTTGAATGAGCCGTTTTTATTGTGGTTTGAATAAAAACATGTGCGCCGCAATCGAGTGTTCCACAATAGAGGCATTGGGGTACGTTCGCGACACCTTGGTCGTGAAGCGTGTCCAATATCTTCTTTTCGTGTTCAAATATACCGTAAATCTCCGTGCTTTCCGTTACCTTCACATACCCTAAGATGCGATTACCACGGCTTACCTGCAATGTTATTTTTTGATGTACGCTTGGCGTTCCGCAAAAAACGGCAAATTCCAAATCTCTTTCACCGAAAGTGTGCTCCAAAAGAAGCCGAAATTTATCAGACAACGACAACCGCATGCGTTCGGCTCGTAATACTCGTAGTGCAACTGGATTCCAATAGAGCCATGGAAGGTATCTTTTTACGAGTTTCCCTTTCGCCCCGCTCGGTTGGTACAGGTTCATCGCTGTGCGCATATGTCGTGCAGGCATCAACCATCGTTTCCCGTCGGCATTGGCAAAGCTGAGAAAGGATGCTCCTTCTCCGAATTTTAATATCAATTTCAGTTGTTCGTCGATGTTCATACAATGCCTTTCTCTTTTAAAGCCTGAGTAATAACCGTATAAATCTCTTTACCTCGGTTTTCCCACGTAAACTGTTTTCCGGCCTCTTGTGCCTGCCTGCCCATTTCGTATCGCACATGAGGGTCAGTCAGCTTTACCATGCTGGCAGCTAAAGCCTCGATGGTCGTGTTGCGGTCGCTGATTTGGACAATTTCAGCATATTCAGGTGAGAAATACCGCGTGTAGCCTGTGGTGTCGATGCAGATTAAAGGTTTACCCATCGCCATGGAATCGAACGAGACGGTGACGGCACCCTCTTTGAGCGATGCGTTTACAACCACATCGCAACGGCGCATATATACTTGATAGCTTTCCATCGAGACCGCTCCCGCCATGGTTACTTTATCGGTCAGTTGCAACCGGTCGATAAGAGCCTCCAATCGCTCCTTATCAGCTCCCTTCCCTATGATTGTCAGGTGTATGTTACTTTCTTTTTGGGTGGCCTTTGCAAAGGCTTCTATCGTCAGGTCAAAGCCCCGCCACGGGTCGAGACGTCCTACTGTGATAAATTCCACACTCTTATTCTGGCTCTTCTCGGAAGGTGCAGGTGTTATCGTTGCCTCCATCGAAGTATCAACGGCAACGTCGGTAAAAAGAACGGCTTTGTCACGGAAACACTCCGGGATGTGCCGACGTAAAATATCGGTCTTGCAGAGAATCAAATCGGCATTCTTACAACGTCGTCTGAATCCGCTGTTATGTTGTAGATTGTCCGCTACCATGCGCCGCACCCGCTCTACCCATTGCATCTTTTTCGGGTAATGTCGGCTGTACTCTTCGGGAATGGTCTCCACGCCCCCGGCCGGTCCCCAAATGAAAAATTGCTTCTGTCCGTAGCGGCTCACGTCCCACAATACGTTACCATAGGTAAGATGATGGAAAACGTGTATATTGTTTTCTTGCATTGTCCGACGTACAATACCATTTGTTATCCATTGCCAAATGTTGTAGTAGGTGCGTACGCCGCGCAGTCCTTTCTTCCAGAAACGGGCCCATTTTGGTAGGTCGAAATAGAGAAAACGAATATGGCTATATTCCGGGTGGCCTGCTATCCACGGCTCAATCGTCTGCCGGTTGCTTTGGCGTGTCAACACCCATAGGTCGAAATACTTCGACATTTCCAACACCCAGTGCCAACCAACGCCTATCTCACTACCTAATCCCGGTTCACAGGCGTATGCCGATACGAATATTTTGAGTCTTGTCATTATTTTGAAGGTGCTTTAATGAGGTCTTTTTGAGCTGTAAACCAAGGTATATATTTTTTACAGATAGGGATAAGGGCTGTTGAAAGTAATAATGTGATAATGGCTACAATGATAGAAAGATATGTTTCATCACAATTGAATTGTGATAATATTACTTTAACAGGTCTATAAATCATGTGATGTGTACAAAGTAGAATTATTGAATATCTACCCATGTAAGTAACCAATGGAATTCTCTTTATGATTTTGCATAAAAACAAGACTGATAGTACCGAAGTTATTGATATTATATAGGTTGACCAACCTTCCAATCCATTATAGTGAAGTGATAATCTATAATGCGTAGTTTTAGTCAATATAAAAGTAATACTCCAAAATAATAATGCAAAAAGGAGATTATACTTGTCATATTTATTAGGGTATAAAATCTCTGTTTTTTTAAGATAGTAACCAAAGGTGAAAAAAGGAAGTGCTGTTAATGCAACATCAATAAATAAGGGCACAAATACGTGAAGCACATTCCCTAAATACCAGCCAACAGCGCCTAATAAACACACACTAATAATCCTTATATAGTCTTTGTGTATATAAAGGCTGATAGTACAAAAGATAATATTACACCAAAATAAGCATAGCAGAAACCATATAGGTCCGTTGAAAAACTGGCGATTATTAAATAAATCAAGAATGCCACGAGCATCGGTTATTAAAAAATTGGGCGCATATATTTGAATTAAATAATATGCTAAATACCCTAATAAATAGAAAAACAAAAAAGGAATGAGAATTTTGTTCGTTTTTTGAATTAAAAATTTTATCCAGCCTCCGTAATCTTTAAAAAACAGTCCGGAAAGTATAAAATATAATGGCATTCTTACGATTTCCCATCCAGGAATTGCTATTGGAACACCGCAATGCCCAACTACAACCATTATAATGCAAATTCCCTTAGCTAGGTCAATAAATTCGATGCGTTTTTTTGTTGGTGTGTATGTCATCATTATCTTAGTCTCCGTAAATTCTTTTTATGCTGATTATCAAAAATGTAAGCAAGTATCTCAGCCACAGCATTCTCTGGCGTCGACTCATTCAGTATCTTTTTATATCCCTTTTTGCCCGACAAGTAGTCGATTTTCTCATTTATCGTATTTATACCCTCTGCATCCAATTCCCGCTTGCGAGCCAATATCGTTTTAGTACTTGCTGTCAGCAGGATATTGTAATTCAGAGAAGGAATAAACAACTTGCCAAACCAGTAGAGAAATTTGTAGTTCAAATAGATGCGACTGCGGCGACTGTCACAAATAATGTCGGTATAATACCGGTCGAAAATAACGATACGGGTAATACGTATCACCGATTTTACCTTCACAAAGTAACCTATAATATAGTCTACCGAATAGTAAAGCAACCGGGCCAAGGAACTCATAGCGCCTGTCCTACCACCGCGATGAGGTTTGCTGTAATCTCGGTCTACCTCTTTTTTCAGTCCGGCTGAATGGGCTACATCACCTAAGTTTCCGAATAGGGCGGGACGGAAATGATAGTATTTATGTGCTGACTTGAATACAGGTGTCAATCGTTCTAATAACAAATCGATAACCGTAGTCTTACCCGAGCCGTCAGGCCCTGTAAAGCCTACGCTAAACCCTGTGTTCGAGTGGATGTAATTACCCCAAAATGTCCACAGGAAACAGAAAAGATTGGCAAGAAATTTTACGGGATGTTGTTTCAGATTGGTACAAATGGCAGTCAACAATAGCTTCCCTCTGCCTGTCTTGTCACACTCTTGGGTAGTGTTTACCCCATATAGCGACTTTATTTTCTTTTGTACAATAGGCGACTGTTCTGCCAGTAATCTTGTATTGCGATACTTCTCGGGATACTGACTGCCAACAGCACGATTATACAGGTATTTATCGAGAAACTGACACTCTACATCAACGTAATATAGGAATCCGTTAAACTTTTTGTTTGTCAAGAACTCATCGGCGTCCATCAATAAAATTCCGAAAACAGAGGTATTGATAAAAAAGTCCCACTGTACAATTTCGGTCTCTACTCCTACTTGGCGAGCGCATACGTATGTAATCAACCTGTCACTATATAGGTAAGTGATTATTTCCCAATCAGATTCGTCTATTAATTGTACAAGACCTTTTTTGATTCTCTTATAACTCTTTTTTGTGATAATGATATCTATATCCCGGCTTTTATTACTATCGGGGAGTCCCTCGAAATTTCTCAGTACAGCATAATCGGCATTCGCATTCAGATAGCCGATAATATTTGAAATATGTTCTGCGGCAAGATTACCCATATTATTTATTTTTTTAATCCCGAGTTATGTCTTAGTTTGTCAAGAATGTATGTCGGTCGATACCATATAGATTGTAAAATCAGCCATGTCGCCTTAAAAATATTTTTACGTTTCAAATAGAAAACACCATTACGAAGCGCATCGGCAGCTTTGGCATCGCGTTTGTATCCATTTAATTCTTGTGTTGAAAGACTATTATAGAACTCTATAAACGTCAGTTCTTTTTCACCATTTCTTCTACGGAACAGGTTTGCCTTTGTATAGCGCATCTTTATTATCATATTGAATGAAGAAGAGGATAGCCCACCACTTTTTCTATAACCGCACAGTACCTTTGGCACCACTACAATAGCTTTTCCGTCTTTATATAAATCACTCATGCGCGTCCAAAGATCAAGATCTTCACAATAATCTTGATACCGAGGTTTTCCTTCGGGGTAACCATCAATAACGTATCCACCAACCGATAGAGCCAATTCACGGTCATATATGGCCGTTGGTTGCATAAAAATTAATTTTTTATTTCTGGCTTTTTCATAGAAGCCTTCTTTTGTTGTTTCCCCTAAGAATAGACCGCCTCCTATTTTATCTCCATGTTCGTCAATATATTCCAAATAGCAACCTACGGCCATTAAATCCGTATCGGAAACTATTTTCTGGTACATCGTTTCAATTGCAGTAGGGTATAGTATATCATCGGCATCTAAAAACATCATATATTTAGTCTTTGCATGCCGCTCGGCAAAGTGTCTTGCATAGCCGATACCTTTGTTCTGCTCAAAGCTGACGAGCTCGTATTGTCGAGGATTCTCTTCAAAAAAATGTTCTACAATCTTTACGCTTCTATCTGTGCTGCAATCATTCACAATCAGCAGATAGAAATCCTGCAAGGTCTGGTCCATTACGCTTCTCAGCGTCTCCTCAATATATCGTTCTGCATTATACATGCAGATGGCAAGAGCAAGTTGTTGGAACATAATATTCTGATAATGTATTTAAGATATTCATATTACTCCCCTGTGTTAAAAAATGGTTTAATTCCCATCTTCTTATTATAATATTTATTTAAGCTTTCAATTTGAGTTTGATTCTGCGATTTATTAGTATCAAGTAATGTTACATTATTTTTAATGACGATTGGAAGATAAGAGCATTTATATGCATTTATATATTTAGGTGTATTATTTAATATGGACATGCAGGAAAGCCATACATCATCAGCTTTAAAACAGTTTTGTATAAATATTTCTTTTTGTATGACATCTGCATATAAACTATGCGGAGGATAAAGAACTGCCCCTACTCCTATTGGAAGTATATAGATAGATTCATCTCCTGGTTGAGCATCAGGCCATTCTTTATATAAATTCTTATTGGGCAAAATTCTCTTTCCCCAATTTGCTATAATTATATCCGGCCGTTGCTTATGACTGATTACAAGAGACTCTATCAAATCTGTTCGATAAAAGATATCATCATCAACAGTAATGATATTATCATTTGGATAATCTTGAATGGCATAATAATATTTTTTATGTGATCTTAAATCTTCATCGCACAAAATAATCTTTAATCCTCTACTTACTTGCTCCTTTAGATTCTTGGGAATAGATTCATAATTAGGGAATTGTTCTTTTGATAAATACAAAAGAATCATATCAGGCTTATAAGTTTGTCTTAGTATAGTTTCTACAACTAACCATACTTTATTTATCCTTGTCGGAAATGATGTAAATGATACAATAAAACGATTTTTTCTAATCTTGTCATTTTTTATTATAGTATATTTTAAATTATTCTGTGTTAACTTAAAATATATTGGTAAGACTAGATTGGCAATTATATCGATGAGGTAGTTGATAATACCATAAAATCTAATTCTTTGTAAGAATGAATTTCTCTTATTCCCCCAAAAACGACAATTATCAAAAAAATTAATCAAATTCATATCCTTTTATATATCTCGATCTACTATTATTATAAAAATATCTCACACACATAAATACCATTAGAATACCCCATCCATAAGCTATGTTCCCAGTTCCTCCACCAACACCTATAAAGAACATAATGGTAGGAATAGATAAGAAACGAATGGTACAAGAAAATACCAATATCAATCCACAGACGTAGGCAAGGAATCCATAATCTGTAATTTCTGATATCATGCGTTCAGATTTATTGCCGATGCCAGCATCAATCCCATATCCAAACCAATGCTCTTCTTTAGTTAAATCAAGGTTGTTGATGGTATTCAACATAGGTGTTATACGGGCGGATGCACTACCATCAGTTTCAGCGACAGTTTCTTTATCCAGTGTCATAGTAGCTTGCGTAGTGTTATATGCTCTATCAAATTGCTTGATTCCCATTTGGGAACCAATATATACCAAACAAGCAATAAGTGGTGCGACAATCAAGGCATTGCGCCAATTGATAAAGTAAAGTGAAAGCACGCCTAGTACAATAAACGCTGTACCGCTACCCATAGTTAGCATGGACCATAAAAATCCTATTGTAATCCACTTATGTTCTTGTTCAAATAATTGCTTAAAGCCAAACTTAATACCATCGCGAAAAGAAATACATTCCATATAAGCATAAAGGAGAACTCCCATCATACGAGCAAATACAGAAGGTTCCATTGTTAATGAATTGGCTCCAATGCCTCTATCAAAGATTTGTACCAAATTAATGGGTGGAAATATTTTAATACCAACGATAAGAAAAGCTTGTTGAATAAGTAAGACAATCGTAAGAGTATAGATGAGTATTTTAATGATGGTTGTAAAATATGCTAATGTAAATACCCTTTTTACATATACCAAATTATACAAGGTGATAAATGTTATCAGAAATGAGCATAGATAGAGCAGGGTAGATGCTCTAAATGTAGCCATGTGAAAGGAGGCTGCTAATAATATTGTCATAAAATAGATTATGGACAATATCAAAGCTTTCGTTACATAAGGAACGTATATTATAAATACAAAACAACATATAGCAGACGCAGCCGTCTTTATCATACTTACACCGGCTCGAGATTCGAGTGGAATATAGTGGACGCAAAACAATACAAGAATAAAAGTAGCAAAGTTTTGCAATGTAAAATAAGATCGTATTTTTTCGATGTTTAGCATACGTTATACTATTTCCCTAATGTGAATTTTGCGTACTTGTCAACAACAAAAACTAATAAGTGCTGTATAGGTAATGAGAGAATAAAACAAATAATAGTAATCCAGCCATAAAAAGGTTGATCGAATCCATTTTTTATAATGATAGTGAATAGTACCAATATAATAGAATAGTGTGTCACCATTAGGTTTAATGAGTTCAATCCCCAATAATTGAAGTAGTCTAATGCTCTGGACTGTTGTGCGGATTTTGCCAATAGTAATAATCCCAATGGACCGAACAGTGGAGCTAAGAAACTCCATAATGGAGATAATATTGGAGGTAAATAATTGGCTGTAATAAAAGCAAATACGCAGCAGGTTAATCCTATAGCTGCCAATAATAATTCTGGCGCTTTAAGAATATTATTTTTTAAGATTGAGTAAGCATAATACCCAAATGCTATACCAATCCACGCTCCTAATATATTACTAACTGAACGAAACGGAGCATCAATAATTCGATAGATAGTTTCTGTTTTATTTCCTAATATTTGAATATAATACTGTTTATAAATAATAGTAATAACAAGAGCAACAACAATAACCCATACTTTATTTTGTTTTTTTAGCCAATGCCATATAATCTCGCCTCCGAATAATGCAGGTAAGAACCATAAGGTACCAATACCTCGTAATGTGATTGTTTTATAAACCTCTCTTCCGATATATAGAATATCATAATATCCAAATCCGAGCAAGATAAAGTCAAAAACAAGAATAATAGCTGTCCACCATAAATAAGGAATGCCCAGTTGTTTCCAACGCCTTTTAATTAGTTCTTTTAGTGTACGCTGTGACGGATTCATGGCAGATACCCATCCTGATGTTACATAAAATGCAGTTATCATAAATGAGCCAATAAAAACATTTATTGTTGAAGGTAGAATTCCTTGCTCATAGTGTAGAAACGTGATACAAAGGATGGACAAGCCTTTTACAATGTCTATATATCGTTCTCGATTCATCTTATTTCTTTATCTTTTTTATAAGTGTAAATAACCCTACATAAAGCGACATGGAAAGCATTGCCAGCTTTCTCCCTATCCAAGAGTTTCCGCTATATCGGTCGATAAAATATATACGTGAACGCTTCCATTGTTGGAAACGTTTTATAGGGTCTCCTTTAGCTGAAAAGATGTGCCTGTGTATAGCTTGCGTTTCGATTGTATAATACATTCGTTTTCCTGCAGTTTCTACTTGCCTCGATAAAATAGCCTCTTCACAATAGAGGAAGGGGTATTCGTCGAAGAATCCGATTTTGCGAATAAAGTCCATTCGCACCATCAGGCAGCAACCGCTTACCTTGCTACAATAATGGCTTTCTTTGTAGTTGTCGATAAAATCGTATGTATCTTGTTTTTTCTTCTTAAAAGGTTCGGTTATCCATCCGAAACTACTTTGCCAATTACCGTCACGAAACATAGGGCTTTGATGAATACCATCAGGTCCTATAATATCACTACCTGCAACAACAATCTCGCAGTCTTTCTCCATTACTTCTACCAGTTTAGCCACATAGTCGGTCTGAGGAAACTCCATATCCGGATTGGCAATAAGCGCGTATTTATAACCTTTTTCGGCAGCATAGCGCAGGCCTATATTGTTACCGGCATTGTAGCCCCGATTCTCGGGACTGGCGATAAACGTGCAGTCTTGCTCTTGGCAGAGTACTTTTACTTTATCGCCGTCGGGCGAACAATTGTCGACCAATACCAATTCCAGCTCCATTCCTTCCTGTCGTTTCAGGAACGATATACATTTGCGGCAGTCGTCAGAAGAGTTATAGTTGAGTATAATTACGGCTACTTTTTCCATGATAGCTACATAGTATGTCGTTTTATTTTGCCAATTTGGATCTAATATTGCAGTGTATAGTATGGTGATATCTGCTTTGATTGTTTATGTGTATAGTTATTCATTTTGTATATCAGGGTCGCGACTAATTCCTTTAACGTTTGCGAAGGGTAAATATTTCTCATTTTCTAAGTCTCAAATATAAATAGCGGCGTATACGTCCGGTAAGGTTGTGCAATTTCCAAAGAGGTCTACCTAAAAGACAAGAGGTTGTTAATTGTAAACTTGCCTGATCGTAGTTTGTTACATGCCCTCCACAAAAGATAATTTTTATCAAATCATAGAGAGTTAAATTTCGGGCTAACCCTAACTTTTCAAAAGAAGAAAGATCCAGTTTGACATTTAAATTTATGAGCGTATTTATTGATAATGAGGACCATATATCAAATACTGTGTTAAAAGGAATCTTGGTGCCTTTCATCAACTTTAAAATTAGTTGATTGGCATATACATTATTCTTTGTAGCTTCGGTCTCATGGAATACAGCATTATTTTGAAAGAGAGGTTTTATGTTATTATTTTCAATTTTATATCCAAGAGTGCTAGGGTAGGGAGATGCGGAAAAGTAATCTTCAATGATAAATGTAAGGTCTGTATCAAGTTGATTAGGCCTGAAAAAGGTTGAATAAATACCATATTTTGAGGGGAGGACATCGCCTCGTATTCCATAGTAAAAAAACTCAACGGGACGAGCTCCTGAGTGTTTGAGAATAGAATTTACCATCAAGCGTGATGTTCCTAGCCATCCTACATCTATCATTGCCGAAGGAACTTCATCGAACAATCCCTCTTGTCGGAAATATGCGAGTAATAAATCTCGACGCTTCGATGCTCGCTCCCGCAAAACGGGACGATACAGGCTGTTACTACCCAGTATATTATCTAAAAAATCCTTTTCTTGTTGTTTATCCGTAATCGTAGAATAGTCGAAAGTTACGCCAAAGTCTTTTTCTTGTTCTTCCCGATTCGTTTCAAATGTCGATAAGAGTGTATCTACATTCTTACGATAGACGGTATGATGGTCTTGTGCTTCGAGATATTGCTCCACATTCATTTCGTCCAAATAAGGCAGCAACAACGACTTACGTGAGACAAATAAATATCGCAACTCTATCTCGGGATAAGCATCGTGAAGCGTTTCGGCCATTTTCATCAATATATAACTGTCTCGTGAAAGAAAATAGAGCCTTTTCAAGCCTCGAGCCTGTGCTTCTTTCAGCAGGAAAAAGACGTATGGTATATAGGCGGGAGCTACGAAGTCGGCTGCAATTTCCGCATAGGCGTTATTCCCAATGATAATGCGAGCCGCTCGTTGCAAGCCAGCAAGGATAGATAACTCATAGTTATTGCGGATACCCCTAGATTTATCTATTATGAGTTGTTCTGTATCGGTAAAAGAGGTATCGATTTTATGAGCCTCTATGCCTTTTTTGCGGGGCATTTTTATATCGCTGTTGAGGTTATCTCCGAAATGCTCCCATTTGCTTGGAGACAACTCTTTTGCTACGATGTCAAATAGCTTCCCATTCGATTTTCTCGCATTCCATTCACACGACACATATACTTTTTCATCGTCTTGCAAACACCCTTCCCGTCGCAATATCTCAGTGAGCGTATTACTGTCGATATACATATCGGAGATGAAGCAAACAGTATATCCTTCTTTCCGTTTCTCTTCGATAACCTTTTTAATGGCAGGATTTACAACCAGGTTTTCCGATTCTATCTCTAACTCCGTTTCCAACATTTGTGCATGAGTATAGGTTGTAAACCCTGACAGCTCATCATTATCATAAATCTGCTGTAAGGTTACTTCGGTCATAGGAAAACGTTGACGTGCCTGTTGCTCCGCCCGTTTGCGCCAAAGCAAGAAGTCTTCGCGTAAAGCCCTATCGTTGTGGTACAAGCGGTTGGCCAATAAATAAAATATATTTTCAGGCTGTCCGCATTTACGAATCAGTGTAGTATCGAATATGTCAAAAGAAGCAAGTTTCATTTATTTCAAGTGTAGTGTCTCTGAGAGTTTCATATAAGAGGTATCCCATGAGAATTTCTTGATAAACTTATGGCCGTTTTCAGCAATTCTGAAACGAAGTTCATCATCTTCTATCAGTCGTATTATATTATTAGCTAATGCCTTACTGTCTTTTATAGGCGAAAGCAATGCAGTCTCTTCATCTTTTGCCATTTCTCGATATCCCAAATTATCGGTACATGCAACGGCTGCTCCGCATATCATAGCTTCACCAATAGTCAATCCCCAACCTTCGATAGTGCTACATCCTATATATATTGCACAATCGTTATATATATGGTTATGCTTTTCTTTATTAGGACATTGTGTATAATGAAACCATTCCGGTAATGACTTCGGTCGATCAGGGGTACCGAACATTTCAACTTGCAGAGATGGAAATTTTTCTTTTACATACGTCAGTGCCTCTATTCCATATTTGCATCCTTTCCTTTCCATCTCGTGGTATAGCATCGATACCTTAAATTTATTCTTTTCCTGAATAGGAATCTCTAATTTAAAGTACTCAAAATCAAATCCATTGGGAATTAATGTATAATTGACCTTTTCCTCTTTCATAATTTCCCCTAACCAAGTGGAAATTACAATCTTTTGCAAATCGTAGTGATATGTGTTGCGAAGTGTCTCATCAGTGAGATTACCCCACTTTTCATAATCTTGAATCAGATAAAATTTGCAAGATGATTCAACCGGATAGTCTTTTACATACATCGCCGTGTAGGGCGATGTAGCAATGTATATATCCGATTTCGGTACATGCCTATAATTAAGCGAGAATGCAAATGCCTCTTTTACCCGTTTATCCAATGGAAACCAATTCCTGCAAGAAAAGCCTTTCAAAAGTCGTTGTACGTAGCGTACACAGTTTGTCAGTTTATAGTATAGTGTTTTTTGAGCCCAAAATATAGAACCCGCATAGACAATATTTACCCGATAGCCATCAGCAACCAATCGGTTGGCATACTCGTACGCAACTTTGTATCCACCTGTTGGTCCAGATGCAGGAGATGGGAAGATGAAGGTTATTGCTTGCATTATTTTTTGTTTAAAAGCGTATCTAAAGATTTTAAAAATACGGATATGTAATTATCCCATGTGTAATTTTTTACTCGTTCATACGCATTTATGCAAAGCGTTGAATAATTAGGATTATCTACAACTTCTGTAATGGTTTGTTCTAATGATTTATCCGGTGTAATATAGCTACCAAATTCTATATGAGAGCCAAACTCCTCAACGAAATCTTTATAAGGTGAAACTATTATTGGACAACCATAATACATAGCTTCAATTGTACTACTATATCCACCCCATTCTTTGGCAGGATTTATCAGTATCTTAGCATTAAGTAGTAATGAGTAGTATGTCTCATATTCATGAGGATTGTTTTTGTGTAAATAACCATAACAATAAACGTTATCCATACTTTGACAATCGAGCTGAGAGTCTGTCATCCCTATTATATGGCATTCTAGCTTAGAATTTATAGCCCTTAATTTTTCGAATGTTTGTAATAAAATTTTTGCAGCACCTTGGTATCGAAAATTTCCAATAAATAATATGATATTAGATTGTCCTCGGTTTTTAATAGTTTGTTCTATATTAAAATTTCTTTTATATACAGTATTTACAACGTTACGATTTAAATAGTGTATTGTTCTATGATACATTTGTTCCATTTGTTTTTTTATAACTGGGAACATAGTATAAACAATATCTGCATTTTTCATCACATTTCGTTCGTGCAGAATCGAGTATTTCTCATACCATTGAGGTCGTCTGTGCATCCGTTCAATGGAAATCTCATCAGTCCAATCACACCATAGTATATTGGGCCTATTTGAGTATGGGTTTATGAATGCGAAAGATAGAAACAGATTCAAACTTGCGTTAGGATATTTATAAGCTGCTTTTTTAAGACGACGATAGACTATATACCGATGTAGCCATGTTCTATGAAATTCAGGGCATGCTTTACTCCTTAATATTCGCTTAAAAATAAGAAATGAAAGGCTATTAAAAATATGATTAATAATTGGAGATGGGGATATATCTACTCGATGTAGAATATACCCTTTCTTTTCCAATGCCTTTGCAAATAAATAAGGAACATTCGACCATGTCGATATATCATTAGAATCACCGCAAGTATACAGAATTATTTCGTTTCTCATTTTATTGTTAAATATTGCCTTTATTTATAGCTATTTCTATTATTTATATTGAAAGGATATGCCTATATGAAGTTTTTCTTCTGAACCATTGATATATGGATAGTATATATTTACGAATACAAGGTATAGGGCAATGTCCCACTAAGAAAATAGCCAATCTCCCTTCATAAGGGATTATTCCTGTTTTTGCAAGTTGGTGTACATACAAATACCATTCATCTCGTTTATTTAAATCCCTATCCCCGATAACAGATGATAGTAAAAATAATTGATTTATACGTAGTTCATAAGAATATTCCCCAGACATATTATCGATTGCATTAATAATATATGGACTCATTTTTTACAAGGTTTAGAGTCCATTTAAATTCACAGGTACTACTTCCTATACGTTGTCTATATATAATTATATACTACTTGAGGTAAGTAAAAGATGTTATCGGTATTTCTTGAATATCTTAAGGTTATAATGTAATCTTCAAATATTTTAATGTCTCAGTCTATGTTTAGTATCTTTTCTGATAGTAATGATCGTTTTATTAATTTCCCCCAAAGTTCCCATCGATAAGATTTCTCAAATTTCAAAATATGTCTAAATATATCAGATGGATTTTGAATGTTAGTATATGTTAATTCGCGGGGGGGGGTAAACATTCCTACAATGCAATCTCCTTTTGTTGTGTATGAATACAACAACTCAATTGCATCTGGAGGCAATGCATCGTCAGCATCAACAAAAGTTACCCATTCTCCTGTTGATATAGTAAAACCGTCTCGTCTTGCTGCACTAACACCTCCGTTTTCTTTATGCAAGACAATTATTCTACAATCTTTCTGGGCATATGTATCGCATATATTCCCGCAGTTATCTAGATTGCCGTCATTAATAAGTATAATTTCTAGATTTGTATAAGTCTGCTTAATAAGGCTTTCTATGCACTCTGCTAAATACTGCTCCACACCGTATATAGGTACGATGATACTAACAAGTTCGTTCTTATCTATTACCATATCCAAGCCATTTAATAGTCCATCTTGCTAATTTGCCATATAATTTAAAAAAAAACGAACGCAACTTGCATGAAGGTATGTATAGTAATAATAAACCATATCTGTTTCTTATAGATATCTTTTTCCCTCTTTTTTCTGAAAGTAAAGATGATGCCATTTGTGTTTTTTGAATATTCTTTACACTAAGATAGTCCAATATCGTATTAAGACGATAACAATACAACTGATTTGAAAACAAATTAGATTGCTTTACAGGTAGTCTTTTGGTCAATTCTGCATCATATTTATCCATATATTCGCATGTCATCTGAAAAGAAGTAACAGCATTACCTTGATAATAGTGGTATTCATAAACAATATCTGGGATTCCTTTGGCATATTTTATATTCAATCCCATCCTCATATTGATTATAAAGTCTTCTGAAAACTTAATTTCAGAAGAAAGTGACATTATATCTTCCGAAAGAATACTACGCTTTATTAATTGTCTCCATAGAGAACATAGTCTTTTCCTCTCAAATAGCTGATTTAAGAATGTATATCCGTCATATTCGCCAACTTCTTGAATATGATTAGGAAATGTCTCAGGTGTATTAGAGTCATCTCTGTAAATAACTACAGAGCCCGATACAAGGTCCATTCCATTGGCATGTAGCAATAAAACTTCTACAGCATTTGGAGTAATCGTATCATCAGAATCTACAAACATTATCCATTCACCAATTGAATTTACAAAACCGTTACGTCTGGCTGCATTTACTCCTTGATTTTCTTGATGGATCACGTTAATACGACTATCTTTTTGAGCATACTCTTTACAGATTTCACCACATCTATCGGGACTTCCGTCATCTACCAAAATAACCTCTATATTCTGATAGGTTTGTGCCAAGATGCTGTCAATACACCTTGATAAGTATTTTTCAACTTTGTATACAGGAACGATAATGCTTATTAGAGAATCATTGTAATGCATATAAATTGTTGTATTTCAAAATGATTAACTATATGATAATAAAAACACGATAAATAATTTGGCTATAAAATGATGTGTATCAGATATTTATACGCCAAATTATTGCTATAATCTATGAATTTATATAGAGTTATGAATGATTTTCTCATAATAAGAATTAGCTCTCTTTGTAATTTTATTGGATTTCCATGATAATTTAAATATATTTGTATCTTCTTTGATTTTCTGGAATATTTGTTCGTTATAATTAGTATTATAGTTATTATCAAGAAAGAAGATATGAGGATTTGAAAATGGAATCCTATCTATCAATTCTCTTATGGAAGGAATGTTTCTATATCCTACTGCGATAATATAATCTATCAAGAAATAATCTATCAGTCCCGAATGTCTTTTATGATATTCTTCAAAAAAATCAGATACAAAAGAGTTTATAATATTACCCTTAACTCCTCCCATACAATATCCTGCCCATCTATATTGTGATACAAAAAACAAATCAGTTTGCTTGTCTTGTTTTAATGAATAAAATGGTAAATTCCATCCTTTGAGGGTATCTGTCAGATATATAGTTGCATCTAACCATATACCGCCATGAACAGAAAGAAGCTTATTCCGAATAATGTCACTGTAATGTGTTAGACTAATCTGCTTCCTTTTTACCTTTTCTATTATAAAGTCTGGAATAGTCACAAAATCTGAGATATTTTCCAAGGTAATGAGATATACAGAATGCTCAGCTGCATGTTTTTTAATAGATGCATAACAGGCTTTCACAATAGGTGGCATATTGGCTTCACCTTGATACCAACACACCCAAATAGGACAATTGGGTTGGAGATTTTCTTCTTTACTCTTTACATGTTTATATTTAGTTATTAAGTCAACATATTTTTGTTCCAAATAAGATAGGATTATACTATGTTTATATGATATATCATTTTTGAATCTATTCAGAATAAGAAACCTGAATGTAAAAAGTATACCATAATCGGCATTATACCGAATCCATTTGTTAACAATGTTATTGACCTTCATCTGATTTTGGAAGAATGGTTATTATTTAAATTAATGTTACGCAAGGGCATTTTTTAAAAAAGCCTTGCTCTTTTCTTTGTTGATTTTTAATATATCATTCACTGAATTCCAGTCTATTATATTATTTTGCAACACATCTGCGCTACTATCTATCATCCTATCTTCCAAACCAAGCATAGACAACAAAGACATTGCTCTTGAATCATCTTCTTTATTTAATTTTAATGTATAAAAGTTTTTGTTGAAAATAATGGAAAAAGCTGTGCCATGAAAAGTGCTAGTAATTACAAATGATGCATTCTTAAATGCGTTTACAAATTCTTCTGGAGATGCTGCTCGATAACCATTAATGGTATATTCTGATATTTGACCTGTTAAAACCATTATTTCAAAGCCTTGTGGCTTTGCTATTTTTTGTGCTATATTAATAATTGAATCTGTTTTTGCAAGTCCTGTATATACTAGTACATAATTTTTTTTATAATTATGTGAGAGTGCTATTTTATCCCAGATGTCAGTTTCTACCAATAAAGTAGGATCTAATACATGTTCAATCTTTTTGAGGCATAGAGGTTGTAATAACTCTACCAATTTATATTCCCGGACTCCGATATAATCGAAATTAGATAATAAATATGTATAACAGTTTTTTTCATTTTTGGTCAATTTATCGCTTCCTATACTAGCTGCATAAGAAATGTATTTCTTTTGTTTTTTTTCAAATGGGAATTGAGCGAAATACACTCTATCAAAACCGCATGTTATTTTAGAATTCCAGACTTGATCACTGCCTATTATATAGGCATCATAATTATCAGGAATTTTATCATTCGATACACGTGCTGATAGCACTAACTTTTTATTTATAAATTTATTAAATCCAATATATCTTTTGTAACAGCTAGGTATATAATGGAATATGCCATTGTATAGTTTTCTTAAGCATTTTATTGGTTTTATTGATACAAAAACTCTCCAGTTTATTTTTAGTTTTGTTGCATTTATTAGGTATTTTGGTCTGTAATCAATAATTTCCACCTCATAACCTAATTTTAGAAGATATTGTTGTAATGCATAAGCTTGTAATACAGCTCCATAATTATGAGGACAATGAAAAGTTAATATTCCTATCTTCATATTCTCACAAATCTTTTAATATTAAAATTCAACTTTTTCATAAATTCTTTTACCTTGTATCTCCATCCCATATCTCCATATTTTTTCATTACGTATTCAATACCTTTATGTGTATAATCTTTTTCAAAATTCATCCGTTTAGGGTGTACTGTACTCGGATGACATAAATTGGGTTGCATACAATCTTCCAACCTCACAGAGATTATATCCATTTTATCATGAACTTTCTTAAATAGGCTTCTGCCTTTCTCAGTATTTATAAGGAGAAGCGAGGCTCCCTTATCATCAGCATTAAAAGTTGGGTCTGTTTTTTCCCATCCCCAAAAATCAGCAAGTGTAATATCACTAGGTCGCCTTATATTTGCATAATGACATACACTACATGATTGACGAAACATAATGTGTTTAGAAAATAAGAATGTGTAATTATCTCGAATTTCTGTGTTCCCGTTTTTAAATATGAAAGATTCTCTATGTGCTCTCCACCCTAATGCACTTTTGTCTCGAAAGTTTACAGAAATAATTTCAGAATGATGCTTTTTCTCTAAAAAGTTTATATAATCCCGCCATATAAAGGGCGATGGTACTCCATGACATACAAGATCTACCAAATAAAGATTCTCTCTCAGGTTTTTGTTAATGTAACTATTTAACCCTGCGGTTTGACAAGGAGTTCCTGAAAATAAAACTATTAGCCCTGCTTTCAGATCTTTTTTAATAGATTTAAATACACCGGTTAAATCACTTTGAACATATTTGCTTCCCCTAAATTCATCACGTTCTTTCTTACTTGTTACCCTTTTATGCGCTACACGAAAATGATCCTTATAACCGGCGCCATACACAATTCCTCCATGCTCTAAAATCCAATCGGAAAGGACAACAAAAGCTGCTCCACTACGGCTTAATTCTATCTCTTTGATTTCATTGTGCCGAGCCCCATAAGCTTCAGGGTGAAGTAAATTCAAAGAAATGTCATACTTATCGTTAAAAGCACAAATCTTCTCACATAAATGACAATCCACACATTTCGAATCATCTACTACAGGATAAAGAAATCCCAATTCATCGGGTTGCATTGTTATGGCATCGTAAGGACAAACACTCGCACATGCTGTACACCCACAACAATCTTGTTTATCTATGATACGTATCATTTGTGGCGTATTTTATGAATAAATTGGGTTATGTAATTGTTTAGCAGCTGCCTTTCTCTGTAATTACATCCTATATAATAAATAACTGTAAACGATGTTACTACTGAAATCATACATACTGTAAAAAAGCGTATCACCGGTTGCTCTATACAGAAATAGCATACCATCGGTGGGAAGGTAGCAATTGCAGTTACAGAAATTATATTAAGATATACCTTACTCAAAAATTGGCGAGCAGATAATCTTATCATACTTCTAAGAAACCATAACCTGGCGATCAAACATATTTGCGAGATTATAATAGCCACAACGATGGTAATTTCGGGAATCATGCCCAGCCATAGGCATATATAAGATGCGGGGAAATTAAGAAGTAATATTCCGCCTACTACAATTTGATATTTCTTGATATTACCTGTAGCCAGCTGAGCTGTTATGAGAGTATTCGATATAATTTCTGCTAAACTTAGTACTAATACTAACCGAGAAAATAAAACCGTGTGTTCGGGTACTTGACCTAACCAAATATATAATATACTCTCAATTTCAAAAAAAACAGGAATACTAAGAGTCATAAACAGGAAGTAAGATAAACGCGTACCTTGAAAAATCAAATTATGCATACGAGTTAAATCTCCCGCTGCAAAACTCTTTGTAATTTGGGGATTTAATGCAGTCATGAATCCGCCTGTAAATTGACCTATAATTCCATTAACCTGCATAGCTATTCCGCGAGCGGCATTGATAGCAGGTCCCGTAAAAAGATTGATAGCAATGTTGACACCTTGATCTTTCATTAGACCGGCTGTACAACCTATAAAGTTCCATCCTGCGAAACTGAAAATTTCTTTTCCCATCGACTTATTCCATCCCCAGTTATATACACATTCTGGAAATTTCCGTTTACAATAAATCCAATAAACAGCTTGCCGGATTATGCTTTGAATAGTAGAGAGTATGGCAAGTAATATAAGCTTGTCGCCACCATAATAATATATTCCTAATACTATTATCAGCTTGAATGTGGCATCGAATATTGTCATATATGCAAATGCCGACATCTTTTCATGAGCGATAATTGCAGAATTATAGGGAACTGATAGTAAGCCAATGGCAAAAACCGCTACTGAACATTGCAAAACCCAATTTGCTGCATATAATCTGTCAGCCGGTATCGTCATCTTGTTATTCAAAAACCATACACCTATGGTCTCTATTGCAATAATGACAATTATGGCCAATATGACATGTATATTGATGGTCGTAGAAAATATACTTTTCAGATTGTCTATATCCCCTTGACCGAGTCCAAAGGTCAGAAAGCGACTTGAAGCAGATGATAATGAGTTTGACAATAGAGAAAACATCGCCACAAGACCACCCACAACATTGTTGATACCATAATCGGTTACCCCCAATGCATTAAGTGTAATACGAGCCGTAAAGAAACTGATAATCATCATTACCAGCATTCTTATATAGAGTACGGCTGTATTCTTGGCTATTCTCTTATTCCCTGCATCTGCTTCGCTCATTATATTAGCATACTTGTGTTTTTTTATTTGAATACACGACCGTATATATAAGTATCCGATTCATCTCTTCTCATACATCTCCTCGTAGTACTTTTCGTAATCGCCCGAGGTGATGTTGTCCATCCACTCCTGATTATCGAGGTACCACCGTACGGTCTTCTCGATGCCCTCTTCGAATTGCAGGCTGGGCTCCCAACCTAACTCTTTCTGCAGTTTCGTCGAGTCGATGGCGTAGCGCTTGTCATGCCCGGCACGGTCGGTGACATAGGTGATGAGGTCCATGTCTTCGCCTTCCCGGCGTCTTAACAGGCGGTCGACGGTGTTGATGACGACCCGGATGAGGTCGATGTTTTTCCACTCGTTGAAGCCGCCTATGTTGTAGGTATCGGCTGTCTTGCCTTTGTGGAAGATGAGGTCGATGGCTCGGGCATGGTCTTCGACATAGAGCCAGTCGCGAACGTTCTCACCTTTACCGTAGACGGGAAGGGGCTTGCGGTGGCGTATGTTGTTGATGAACAGTGGTATGAGTTTCTCGGGGAATTGGTAGGGGCCGTAGTTATTGGAGCAGTTGGTCACTATCGTGGGCATGCCGTAGGTGTCGTGGTAGGCACGGACGAAGTGGTCGCTCGATGCTTTGCTGGCCGAGTAGGGGCTGTGAGGATTGTATTTGGTTTCTTCGTAGAAGAAGTCCTTACCGTAAGCAAGATGATGTCTTGACGACGAAGCTGTTGTCGTAAACGGTGGCTCGATGCCTTCGGGATGGGTCATCTCCAGCGCCCCATAGACTTCGTCGGTGGAGATGTGGTAGAAGCGTTTGCCTTCGTATCTCTCGGGGAGTGACTCCCAATAGAGCTTGGCGGCTTGCAGCAGGCTGAGTGTTCCCATGACGTTGGTACGAGCAAAGGTGAAGGGGTCTTTAATGCTGCGGTCGACGTGGCTCTCGGCTGCCAGGTGGATGATGCCGTCGATATGGTATTGACGCATCACCTCGAGCATCTTGTCGAAGTCGCAGATGTCGGCGCGTACGAAGGTGTAGTTGGGGCACTCTTCTATGTCTTTGAGGTTGGCCAGGTTGCCGGCATAGGTCAACTTGTCGAGGTTGATGATGTGGTACTCGGGGTACTTGTTGACGAAGAGGCGCACTACGTGTGAGCCTATGAAGCCGGCTCCGCCGGTGATGAGGATATGTCTTGTATAGGAGTTCATTGTTACTGTTACTGTTGCTGTTGCTGTTGACGTTGGAGGTTGTCGATACACTGTTTCAGCGAGTCGGTCCAATAGGGGACTTTCAGGCCGAAGGTTGTCTTTATCTTGGTCTTGTCGAGTACCGAGTAGCTGGGACGTACCACCTTCGAGGGGAACTCGTCGCTGTGGCAGGGCTGTATGTC
>ULXT01035008.1_pt1 | contig 26221 bp, 32 predicted proteins | sample 1961571 | NCBI WGS metagenome assembly ULXT01 (sample SAMEA4835846, study PRJEB28245) | human gut metagenome | biome: gut microbiome; material: fecal sample | place: Denmark | collected 2008
TGTCCCGATCATTCTCCCAGATGTGTATAACTGTCCTTGTTTTTTTTGAAGCCGATTTTTCGCAATACACTTATATTCAATGCACTAGTACTAACTTTCCTCATTTTAGATGTGTACAACTGTCCCACAAACTCATAACTACCTAAAAACCTAAAATATGGGGAAACAAATGACTCGACTGACCATAACATACTTTCGGAAAAAATTTTTAGGGGAAAGGTTTTATGCTATTACATTATTTAACATTGCAGGGATGATGAATGGGGCGTTTGAAGTGTAAAAGTGTCCTTGGTTGTAACGATTTTTAAACAAAAAAAGGATGAACCCCGTCTGTGGCGGATTCATCCCTATATGGCTTCTAAGGCAGATAGCTTTTTCCGGAAGTATCTTCGTTACATGCTCATGTATTTTTTTAAGAGACTCTGTATCTCCTTATTGTGTTCTTCGCATACGATGTCAAGGATGTTGGATGCAAGGATGTACATGCTGACTCCTGTTGCCGTTGAAATGCGCTTGAGCGTCCTGTGTGTGTCGCTGGATATGCGGATGACTTCGTTCCCTTTTATCTTCCGGTCTTGCAGGTAGTCCGAGAATTTCCTTTTCCGCACGTTGGCGTTCGTTGCCGGCTCGTTGGAGGACGGTTCCGCCGTATCTTTAGGCTGCTTTTCTTCTGCTTCTACAGTTTTTTCGATCATTTCTGAAGGTTTGTTTTCCGTTGTTTCCGTTTCCGGATTTGCCGCTACACTTGTCGTTTCCTTTACCTCCTGCTCCTTCTGCTTTGCGCTCTGCATCAAGAGATCCTTCATTGCCTGGGATGTATTTCCTTTCATGTGAATTAATTTTTAATGTGGTTGCTAATCAGTTCCAACACTTCCTCACAGAATGCGTCACACGGATGATGGTACGCATTGCTGAGTGTCGACAGGTTCCTCTGGTAGTCCACCCTCGAATCTTTGATGTAGTTATCCATCAGCTCGAATGGAAGCGCACTCTTGTTCGCCATGATTTCCTTGAACTCCAGAACATTCGGCATGACACGATTCATGGCTCCACGCACCGTTGTCTTTTGCCCCAATTTGCGCCGGGCTGAGAGTATGTCCTTATAAATGTTGTTATAGAAATAGAGCGTGGCCGACAAATCCGTATTGTTCGGCTCGAACGGAATGACAATGACATCAATGAAATGTAACGCTTCTATCACGCCGTTCTGTTTCAGGTTTCCCGGAAAATCAACTAAAATAATGTCAAAGCTGTCTTTCAAAAAGTCCAGTTGATTGATGAACTCGGAGGAAGAGATGTTGATAACTTGATATTCGTTTTCTTTATCCCCATCTTCCGAAGTCTCATTCTCACGCAATCTTCCGATCGTATTCTGCATGTCATCGATATCCACAACTGCAACGGCCAGTCCTTCCCCATCCTCATTCATGGATTGGATGTAACCGGCGAACAAAGCGGTCAGTGTAGACTTCCCTACCCCGCCTTTGGGGTTTTCAAAGGCAACTGTTATGCCTGGCAATATCTGTCCCATCTTTAATACCTTTATTGATTAAGCACGTTGCAAATATAGTAATTTATTTCTTTATCAACAACGAAATTTAGTTATTTCTTAGTAGCTCAATTAATCATGTAATTTATAAAGTAAATAAGAATGAAATTAAGCAATCAATATATTACGTTATTACCTATATTCGTAATTAAGTAATATATTACATACTTACATAATTAAGTAAGTAACTATATTACATAAGTAACTAAGTAACATTTGTTTTTTGTATAATATGAAACTATGATACAATGTAACATTGTTACTTTGTTGCATTTGTACTGTGCGGGCTTGTATATGACTGTGTTTTCTTCATGCAGATTAAATAATCGTATATAAATCCCCGGATGTTTTTCCAGTTTGAAATATATCATTATCTTTGTGAATGCAAGGTATGTTTTTGTATATACAAAAAGCCTTGCGACAGCCGAGCAGTCGAAATCCGTTCGCTTTGCTCACCCATGCGGTTACAGTATAAACAGATAGTATGCAATGAAAGAAAACAAGACGAAAAGTATAGTCATTCGCATGACAGAAGAGGAAAAAGACAAACTGGTTAAACGGGCTAACTCAGTTGGTAAATCCGTTTCTTCATACATCCGTGAAGCGTCTTTACAAGGTAATTTAACTACTAAAACAGACATTCAAACGGTATATGAACTGAAGAAGATTGGAGCTAATATCAACCAGTTGGTGAAGTATGTAAATATGCTTCCTGTAGATGAAAACATACGGAAATCCTTAACTCGTATGAATGAATACCTTTCGGATATTGACCGTATAAAACAGAATCTATTATGATAGCAGAGATACAGCCTTCGTTTTCTTCTTCGGCAGTAATGGTACGTAAAGTAGCTTATCAGCTTACGAAGATAGAGCAGGGTGACGCACGGGTATTGTTCACCTCGACAGGTGACGGACTGCAAACCATACCGGAATATATGCAGTTGATAGCAAGAATGAATGAACGGGTAAAACTGCCCTATGCCGAGTTTATCCTTAGCTTATATCCCGGAGAAACGCTTACAGATAAGGAATGGCTTTCGCTGGCCAATGAATACGTCCAACGGATGGGATACGGCAAATGCTGTTACGCCGTTGTATTGAATACTGATAAAGCTCATCAGCATGTGCATGTCCTTCTGACTACGGTAGACGAAGAAGGAAGAAGCGTTCCTTCAGGCAATAACTTCCGCCGTTCGGAAAAGATCTCCCGTGAACTGGAACGTAAATTCGGATTGACACCGGTAGAGAACGGTCATTCTGCCAAAACCACTTTAGGGGAATCCCATTATCGTATTTATTATTTTGATGCAGCCATGAAAAAGGCTTTGCGCAGTTATGCTTACCGGGATAAGATTTCGTCCTTGTTGCGCCATGCGGATGCCTTGCAGTCTTCTGGAAAACCGATTCATGAAATTACGTTATCCAATGAAGAATGGCGGGTTCTGCTTGGTGATGAGTTATACGATGATCTTTTCAATGTATTGGAAAAAGGAGGATTCTTCAAGCCTTTGCTTAAAGACGAACTGCTTCGTCAGCTTGACCGCGTGTATGCTTTCTCTGAGAATACGGCAGATTTCCGGAAGAATCTGGAGCAGGAAGGGCTGTATATGCGTTTGGTCACAAAGAGAGACAAGTCATATTATGTCTATGGCATGAAAGATACGTCTTTCTATATCAAAGACACCTCTCTTCCCATGAAATACCGTTTCGGGCATATCCGTTTTGGCGGGAAAGGCATGAGTGCCGATGAGCAGAAGCACTATCTTTATGACCATGTATTCATGGCATTGAATGGTTCGGACAGTTACAGGCAATTCAAGGAAAAGCTGGAGCAGGAAGGCATTCAGGTGAGGGAACACATGAATGCGAGCGGTGTATATGGCATATCGTTTGGTATGACCGGTATTGACAATCCGCAAATGTTCAAGGGTTCTGAGATTTCACACAAGCTGACCTACCGGAATATACAGAAACATTTTGACGAGGTGGCAGCAGGGATGTCGCCGCATGTCGATAGGGTAGGGGAGTTCCGTGAAAGGGTGGAACAGGAGTCAAGGTATATGCAGCATGGTTCTGTTCCTTATGTACCTAATGTGGATGTAACGGGTGGAAGCAAGAAACCTGATGAGGATGATTTCTTTCCATCCAAGAAAAGAAAGAAACGCAAGAATGAGCAAGGATTTTCCTTGTGACAATGTAAATAACTATAAACTGATAATACGATGAATTACCGTACTATTCTAAATGACTACAAGCCCATCGAGCAAGGTGACTTTATGCTTAGGTATAAGATAAACGGCAGGAGCTATGTGCTGTTCTCTCCGAAAAAGGATGTGGTGTCCTGCATCGAATTGTATAACTTTTCAGAGATAAGTCCCATACAGTTGGCTTTGTTGCTTTCCTATCAGTCCGCTGGTGAAATAGAACAGGATGAGTTTACCTTTGCTGCAAACTGTACGAGGGAACAGATTATTGATTATTTGTTCGATGTGGAGGGAAGTGAGGACTGTGTAAAAATCCGGCATACATCTGGCTTACAGGGTTATCTGATGTATGATCTGGTGAAATCGGATAAGGTCAGAAACCTGTTTCAGTTCGATATAGAGAAGAAAGCATCTCATCTATTGTTTGACAATCGGCATTGTGCCGCTTCTTTGCGTGGGGATTGCCAAGGTAACGTCATCCATTTGTGTTGGAATCCTTGTGTGTTCCATTCCATCGAAAAGGGGGGAGAACCGGATGCCCAGGCTTACCTGTTGGCTTCTTCTTCTCCTGTTGTATGCGGTTACGTGCTGAAGCAGATAGAGAAGTGTTTTGCCTCTGTGGAGAAAGCAGAGCGCATCATCGGCATTCATGTGGGGGATGAGGTATCTGAAGCCTTTGATTTTGTATGTTATTATGTTCGTAATGTGCAGGATGATTATGCCGTTATCGTTGAAAGGGAGGGCGGAATGGTTATTTTAGAGACGCAGCAATGGAATCCCATCCGGTTGTCTAACTTTGTGGCTGCATTGAATAAAACGGTTTCAGGTCAAATGAAGAAATGCTATCCTGAAATGGAGGCTTGTGAGGTCAGGCCGTTTGCCTGTGTCTCCTTTTCCCGGAAATCGTTTGTTTATTTTCCAGAGGTTAGAATGTATCAGAAAGTGTTTTTAAAGTCGTATTTGGAGGTGGTGAGGTTAAATGAGTTTACCTTATTGTAAAGTAATAAAATCAGTTAGCAGGTCGTTATTGAGAAATATAAACCTGTTAACTGATAGTTGTTTTAATTGAATTGGTTTTTAATTAAAATATTTTATCTTCTATTCTATCTTCTTGTTTGCGATGCTCTTTCCCTATTTTCAAAAACTGCTTTCATACAACCACGTAGTCCTTGTGTATTGCCTTGATATGGTCAATGTTGACAAGAAACGAGCGGTGTATCCAGATGAAGGCATTGGCTGGCTATGCTTTCTGTATGTGGCCTAACGGAAATGAAAGCATAATCTTCTGCCCTTTCGCAGTATGCACGTAGCAGTAGCTTCCGTTGGCTTCAATCCACATGATTTCACTCATCGGCACATGTGTGTACACCTCTTGGTTGTAGATTGTCGTATGAAGCCAGCCCGTTTCCGGATAATCGTTGGAAGCAGGCCGGCTGATGATTTTCACTGAAATTTCTTTCGTGTCATTGTCACAGATTACCCGTACCGGTATATCCTTCATGTTTTCTGGAAGGATAATCACTAATTCTTGATTCATTTGCATATAGTTATTGTTCAGAATGTTGGGCGTAAATCAAGATTTTTTTTTGCTGCTGGTTCGTCCTTTGTTTCCTAAACGGCCCAAATTTCTTCTGAACGGATGTCCGGTGAGTGCATCCTTATCGTACTTTCTATTTTATTCAATATCGTATTCTTTAAATGGTGTGTAATGCTTCTTCCCGTAGAGGTCCATCAGGCAATAGCCGTATTGGTATTTCCATTTGGGTACAGGTGGAAGGTTCACTTTTAGGTGTTTCTTCTTTATGGCTATTATGGTGTCTGAGGGGATGTAAGACGCTTCTTTCGAATCGTTCCCATGAAATTCCCTGCGCAGGAAAACGATGGTGTCGTTCTTGTGGATGGCGGTCATGCCTTTGTCGGGAATCTCTTCATATATACTTTCTCCGAAGGTTTTTCCCGGTCGTAACCGACAATTAGGTCAGAGAGTTCCCCGTTCAGATATACTGGCACGGTATAGGAGAGGGCGTCTTGGCTGGATAGGGTCATGTAGGCCGATACGGTCTTTTGCCGATGCTGATCCACTTCTTGTCCCACCCGTTGATGGTGTCTCCCTTTGCGTCCAGCTTCATAATCCGTCCTTCGTCGCTCAGGGTCATGCCGTCCCCGTCCAGCCCGTAAGAAATGCGCTTGCCGTCTGGTGATTGGGCAAGCACGACCGAATAGATATTCCGTGTGTTCAGTATCATGTCCGTCGAAAGGTTTTTTCCCGACTTGTCATCGTCGAACACGGTGATTGTACCTTTCCCTTTGTTCCCTGACAGAAGTTCCTGAGAGAAGGACTTTATAAAATCACGTGAGTTCGATATAAGGAATAAAATTATTCGTTTGATAATTAGGAACATAGCGATAAAAGCATTAAATTTATAGTGTCAAGTTATAACATTTAAGCGATTACCACTATGTTCTCAGAGGATAAAGTTACGGAGATTTATTGTATGGCGGATGATTTTTGCAAAGAATTTGCCAAAGTACAGGAAAAATACATGGTTGAAGACAAGAATCATAAACATCGGAACAAGCCGAACCGGATGAGCGATGCGGAAATCATGGTCATCCTGATCCTGTTCCACTCGGGAGGTTTCCGATGTTTCAAGCATTATTACAAGGAATATGTCTGCAAGCATCTGCCCCACCTCTTCCCCAGCCGTGTGTCCTACAACCGTTTTGTGGAACTGGAGAAAGAAGTCCTGTTGCAACTTACCGTCTTCATCAAGGAGGTCTTGCTGGGCACTTGTACCGGTATCAGCTTTGTGGATTCCACACCGCTGCGTGTATGCCGGAGACAACGCATATTGATCCATAAAACCTTTGAGGGGCTTGCGGAACGTGGAAAATGCTCCATGGGATGGTTCTTCGGCTTCAAACTGCATTTGATTATCAATGACAAAGGGGAAATCCTTAACTTTATGTTTACACCCGGAAATGTGGATGACCGTGAGCCGTTGAAACAAACCAGGTTCTTGAAAAATATAAAGGGCAAGCTCTGTGCGGACAAAGGGTACATCGGTCAGGCACTATTTGAGAATCTTTTCACGGGCGGCATACAACTGATAACCAAAGTGAAGAACAACATGAAAAATTCCCTGATGAGCGTAGCGGACAGAATTCTGCTGAGAAAACGCGCTTTGATAGAAACGGTCAATGATGAGTTGAAGAATATCGCACAGATTGAACACTCCAGACACCGTTCCTTCAATAACTTCATTGCCAATTCTCTATCTGCCATAGCAGCATACTGTTTCTTTGAAAAGAAGCCCGCCATTGACCTGTGTTTTGTCAAAGACGGGCAACTTACTATGTTTTGAATTATATCGAACTCACGTTAAAATCAAGGTATCCGTCCTTGAATCCGCTTTGGTAGTAGTCATCTAGATTTTTGGCCGTTCTCGTGTTGTAATAGGGGAAATAGATGGAAAGTCCGCAGATGTTGTCATTTGTCAGGCTCTCCGATTTCCCGTTGTATGCGACAGCATCCGGAAGGCTGGCACGTATGTTGGCAAGCGTGTCTCCGTCTTTATCTCCGGCAAGGTTCTGGCATAAGTCCATTACGCCCGCTATGTCCGGCCCGTAGAAGGTGAAGGCAGGCATACCGAATGACTTGGTCTTGGCGCATGCGTTGGATAGTGGACCACTAACCTATAATATACAATAATACATTGATTGCATAACGTTTATATTGATATATTCCTTATTAGGTAACAAATAAGAAACATTTATAATTTATATCTGTATCTATGATTCCAATTCAATATTGTTACATAATCCCTCCCAATAGATAATCCCTCCAACCGAATCCGTTTTTCTTAGAACTGCTTACTGTTTCATCCAAAGAGACAAGATTTCATCTTGGTCAATTACGCATAAAGGAAATCCCAGAAGTCCTGTGGAAGCCATACATTTGGCAGCAATGCCGCCTTGCGGAACATTGAGGCAATCTGTGACGGATGCCAGCCGCCCCTTCCATAACCAATCGCCGTTACAAGGAAGCGCAGCTTCGGATGGGCGGCGGCATGTTCCGTGAACATCATGACAGATTCCCTTATTGCTTTCAACCCGATTGTACCACCGATGGTGGGAATAGCGTAAGATTGTCCTTGTGCCCCTTCCCGTTATCCGAATACCGCCCCGAAATGCTTCAGCGCGAATGCCGATGCGCCGTCAAAGTGCCTGCCGGAATTTCGGCATCCGAACACGAAGATTTCGTTTTCCTGAAGGGTTGAGACGAAATCCGGGGTAATGCGCTCCTGCCAGTCCGATGGTAAAGCGGCTTTAGGTTTTTTTAATGCCTGAATATATCCATATCCTTTCGAACTATACTTTACCTGTTTGCGAATTTAACGAATTTATTTCATAACGGCACTATTTATGCAGAATGGTTCATGCTGCATCTTTTATTGGACTCTCTTCCCCTTACCGTCAAGCAGGATGTTATTGCCGTGCCCGTCACCACACAAGTATAAGTCCGCTCCTATCGCCTTGATATACTCATAAGAGGGAGGCGTTACCACCCGGCCGTCCGGTGACATGAGGCCGTACCACCCGTATTCCGCCTGGTAACGGAAGCATTTGGCGGTGGCAAGGACGTTCACTGGGTCTTCCGTTCCGCCATATTCGCCATCGCTGTCATCTTCACAGGTTTCCGCATAATGGAGTTGCCCCGTTTCATAGGTCATCTGTTCCACGTCACTGATGCAGAAAGGCTCGATGAGCTTGCCCCGGAAATCGTATTTGCGCACGGTATGGTCGGACAGGGTGGCGACAATGGCTTCACCCGTGGCATAATATTCAGCATCGGAAAATGGCAGTATGGCATTCAGGCTCTTGTCAAACACGGCTTCCTGTCCGTCAACCGTTTCCACCACCCATACGCTGTCAAGGTTGCGTATGTCAAGGTATTCGGGTTGCAATTTCCATTCGCCTTTTCTGTCTATCAGCCCGATGTTTCCATTGACGGGATTCTTCACCAGGCAATAGCCGTCATGGAATGCGTAGGCAGGCATACTGCAATGCACCTCGAAGCCTTTGTCTATCACAATATCCCCCGAATGGTCAATGAACAGCAGTTCGCCGTCCTTTTCCACGGCGGCAAGCCCTTCCGAGAACACCCATGCCCTGGTATAGATTGCCGGGATTGCGACTTCTCCGGTGAAACGGTTGATATAGCCGCGCTTGCCGTCCTTGGCGAACACGGCCAGGCTGTCATGGTCTTCGGAAGTCACAATCCAGTCCGCATCCTTGAAGACAACCTTGCCGGTGGCTTCGTTATAAACCCGTGTCTTGCGGCTCCAATAATCCTTTTGGAATACAACGCGATTGCTGATGCGTTGGCTTTCCCATTCCGGATTTAATGAGGGTGAAATCCATTTGGGAATTACCACCTCGGTTGTGAACGCATACAGAAAGCATCCGGTAAAAAGAGCCAGCAGGACTGTCAGGCAAGTGGCGGAAACCCGCCACAATACCTTGGCATAGGAGCTGCCGTCCTTATAACCGAAAAACGTTCCTAAAAAACGGAACACTTGGCATATTCCCCTCCACAATACAGTGAAGAACAGTCTGAACGAGATTGATTTTTTCATTTCCTGATGATTTAATTTAATTACGTTGGATCAGTCCTGTTTCATTTCCTCTTCATCAAAAGCTTCGTCGGCCAAACGGGTGTATCTGGTGTGCCTCTCCTCTACAGACATGGGTGCTGCACAACCGGCAGCCTCCTGCATCTTCATGCTCGATAGGCGGGTGAAGAAGTTCATGCGCGTACTGGAGTCCTTGCCCATCGAGGCACGTGTCCCCTCGTGGCTGTATTCAAAGTTGCGTGCGTTGCGGATGGAAAGGCTCATGGCCACTTCCACGGAATCCTGGTTGGCTCCCATGTAAGTGAATGTCCAACCTTCGCCGCGCAGACGCTCCACGAGTTCCCTGACGGTCTTGCCGTCATACTCACGGGAGGCGTTCTCCATACCGTCGGTGATGATGGTCACTACCACCACGGTGTCCTCTATCGACTTGACATAACGGCGCATGGCGGTGAGCGTGATTCCCATCGCGTCATACAACGGGGTGGTGCAGCACGGCTGGTAGTCCTCCATTGCCAGCGGGCGGGTCTCGGCCACGGGTGTCTTGTCAAAGACATGCCTCGTCTCACAGCTGCAAAACGTCACCAACGACACGAAGTGGTCTTGCGTGTCGGCAAACTTTTCCTGTGCTTTCCTGATAGCTGCCAATGTCTCATTGAAGCCTTCGACGGCCGCCTTGCGGATGCACTCCATCGAACCGCTGCGGTCGAGGATAACCACGTTGAACACCTGTGTTTTATTCATCTCTTTCTTGTCACTTACTGTTTCCATAATACTTGTTTGTCTAATCATTCAACAATCCCTAAGTTCCGCTCTCGTCCTGGCGTATGTTGAACGCACCATCCCAAGGATGTTCAGCGAATGCCCCACGTTGGCCTTCAGGCTTTCCATGTCGGTATAAAAGAACTCACAACTGGCGGACACGCTTTTCAAGGTCTGGTCGATATACACTTTCGCCAGTTTCACGTCACGGGTCATCTTGTTGCAGACGGCCAACGTCAACGTTTCCTCCCCTTCGTTCACATCCGCGAACTGGGGCAGAATGGCAGATATATACGGTTCTTCGTCCTGTCCGGTCATGAAATAGATGTTCTTCATCTGGTAACGGACGCAAATATCGCCGTCATCATCCACAACGGGCTTATAGCCAAGGCTCTCCACTGCTTCCGCTATCATTTCTTTCTTTGCCATAGCTCCGTCCTCCATTTATTCGTTATTGCCATCGTCATCCAATTCCTCCGCGGCAGCCTCTTCCACGGCATCCTCAACTTTTTCGTCCGGGGAATCGTTTGTCACGGTGTTTTCAATCTCCGCAATCGTTTTGCGAGCGAATTGCAGGCCGGCTTCCAAATGCAGAATCATACGGGAGATAACCAACGGCAAGTCTTCACCGCCCAAGAGTTCCCGCTCATAGAACATCCAGACACTGTCCCCGAACAGGTAGGCCTTGACATATTTCAGCGTGGAGTTTATTTTCTCCATCAATGCGCATATCTGCAGGACCTTCCCATCATCCGCTTCAATGATGCCGGGCAGTGCGATATTGAGGAAATCCTCGTCATTTTCATTGTACAGGAGTAACAGGTTAAGTCCTTCATAAGTAAAACTGTAACCTCCGTTTCCCGCATCTTCCAGCTTGAATCCCAAGTTGCCGAATGCTTTCAATATTCTTTCTTTCATAATCTGATGTTTTTGGTATATTATCTGAATCCTATGGTAGCTTGTCGCCGTCCCTTGTCCTTTGGCGACATCTCGCATCTCACACGCTCGTACTCGCGCAAGTCCCTGCCGCTTACAGACGGACTTCTCTTGGAGATGGTCTCCTCCAGCAAGGCCTGGCTGACGGGCCGATACACACTGCCGCCTTCCTTGACGGTCTCATTGAACATCTTTCTTGCCGCCGATTTGACAATGTAGCTGATGTCGCTGCAATTATAGCCCTCGGTAAGTTCTGCCAAACGACCGATGTCGATGCCCGTATCGGACGGCAATTTGGACAGTGCCAATGAAAAAAGGCTCTTCCGCGCCTCCAGGTCAGGCATGTCGATGTATATCATTTCGTCGATGCGGCCCGTGCGGAGCACGGCCTTGTCGATTCGTTCGGGATGGTTGGTCGCGGCGATGACATAAATGCCACGGTCAGAAGCATTGTTTAGGCAGCACAGGAACTCGTTTACCTCGCTGTCGTAATGCTGGTTTGCCTCGTCGCCCGAACGTTTGGGAACCATTGCGTCAAACTCATCGAAGAACAGCAGCGTGGGAGCCTTCCTTTCCGCATCCCTGAACACCTCGCCAATCTTCTGCTGGGTGCCGTGTACCCAAGTGCAGGCAAGGTCATCAGGTACAATCTTCATGAAGTGGATGCCCGCCTCTTCCGCCATCTTTTCGGCAAAGAACGTCTTGCCGCATCCCGCAGGCCCGTAAAACAGTATCGACGGAGGCTTGATGCCGTACACCTCTGCACACTTTGGGTTCTTCAGCACATTGACGAAGCCCTCGGTGACGAATTCCTTCAGTTCGTTCATGCCGGCAATGTCGCCGAAACCCCGTCCCTTGCTTGTTTTCTTTATGGCGGGTTTGTGCTCTGCTTCCTTGGCAGGGACGGGATTCGGCCCTACCTCCGTCTGTCCTCCGCAAATGCGGCGCAACCATTCTTTCTCAGCTTCGGATGTATTCATTTTCTTTACCTCCATCGTTTTGTTCAACTTTCTATGAGAAGAGAGCGGAATTTGTAACCATTCCTATCATCAATCCGTTCTTTTATCCGAAGAAATATCCCTTGGGGATTCAGTACCAGCCCTTTAAATCATGTACTTGGCGAATCGCAAACGGCAGTCATGCCTCTACTGATAAAGACCGTCACGAACATGGCCCGGCTGTGCCTAATGGAAAGGCACAAGGACTTCCCCTTTCCTGTTGATTACCGCCTTAACGGTCAGTTCCTTGCAGTCTTCGGCACCGAAGCCGTCCCCGTCGGCAAAGAAACTTCCGTCCGGGCATACAGTCCATTCAACTTCCGCCCTGCCATCCTTGAATTCATACACGAAAAACCGATAACGGGCAATAAGAGCCCGGTCATTTCCTGTTTCCACGTCCCGTGTGATGACGGACGGGCTTACATCTTCCGGTGTGAATGCGACCATTCTGCCGTCCTTGTCAACCAGTTCCACAACATGTTTGTCTCTCTTGTCTACCAGCAGGCATTGCCTTCCGGTGCGGGCTTCCAGGAACAGCATGCCTTCCTTGCGGTCGAAACACATATAGCCGCTGTTCCCGGCCTCCAGATTTCTCATCAGATTTTCAAATTCGTTCGTATTCATATGCTTTATAGTTTGATGTAATTGCTATTCGCTTGCGAACACCCTGTTCAGAGCAAGCAAACTCTGCTTTCTTCTGCGGAATTCCTTTTCATAGCCCGGAGGCAGTCCGAGTGCGGCAAGTCCTTCAGGTGTCATATTCCGCATGACGCTGTTCAGTCGTGCGGCAATGTCCCCGCATCTGAACCGGCCGTTCTCCCGGTGTCCGCGCATTTCGGGTACTTCTTCGCATGGCACAGAGGGGTGGAACACATAATACAGGGCGATGGCAATGTCGGTACGATGCCTCCCCATGGCGCAGGCCATATAGAAGTATCCTCTGTCCATCAGCTCAAACAACTTGGGCAGGGAAGCTATGATCTGATGCACATCCGTATTCCTGCTGTCAACGGGAATGTTGTGGTATTCCAGTCCGGTTTCAGTCACATTGCGGTCATTGCGGTCAGTGTGGTCGGCAGTACGCAAATCGATGATTGTCCTGACCCCGGCATCACGTACCTTTGCCAGCAGCCAGTTATTGCCACGCCCGGACATGGTACGCCCGCGCACACCCTTGTCATAGACCGGGGCAAGGTCTGCAATCGGGTATTGTTTCAACGCTTCATACAGAACGTTGTGCTTCTTGACAAACACAAGATTTCCGACCCCGATTTTCTTATCAGACGTTATAATCGCATTTTCCATCTCATCACTCATCACTCGTTTACATATAATGGAAGTTCATGTAATTAAATCTCGTCAGCGGCGAACGGACATCGTCCAAAGCTAACATCCGTTTGGGAATCTCGCTTAGAGGGAGACCCTCGTCAAGCAAAGTCCGCAGCCGCTGAGCCAGCTTTACATTCTCACGATCCAACTCCTCTTGTGTAGTCTCCACCTCATACAACAGAGCTTCGCTCAACTCTGAAACTATCATTCCGGTGAACAGACCATGCACCCCTTCCGCTCTTGCAAACCGGTCGGCATTGCACCACACTGCCACAATGTTGCCTCCATGCCTGCGCAGATGATAAGCGTGAGGATGGCCGACAATAATCCTGTCGAAAACTTCCTTGCTGTCGTCATGCCTGAAGAACAATCCTTTATCAGAGCCATGCCCCAGCAGCATGATACGTTCTTGCGGAGAGACATGATGCAACAGATGGTTCATCTCCTTTGTGGAACAGTCACCATCAATCACTTGTACCTCCAGCCCTTCATACAGTGTTGAGAGCATCGCGGTAGTCCAGTCTTTTGGATGTATTACTATCATAGTTGTTTTCGTTATGTTATACTTCTGACAAGCGGGACAAGAACATCCTTTATTGAGTTTTCGTCCAATCTGTGCTCGCCATTGAAATGCACCACCCGATTGTAATATTGCAGGAACAGCGACTCACAGTTCACCAGCCGGTCGTTGTCGGCAAACATTCCCCATACCATCTTCCTGTCCTCATCGGTGATGCCGTCAAACTGGCGTTCCTCCATCTCTGCATGATGACGGATGATTTCCGGAGTAATCTCAAAACTCATTGCACCATCTTTACGTGGTTTGAAGTATTCATGCGTACCAATGGTGAGTGCTTTGCTTGTCTTCGACATCTCAAAGGCCGGGTTCACGCAGATGCGCTTGTAACCACGCATCTGTTGGGCATACATGCCGCCCATGCTGGTGCCGACCACCACATCAGGCACTACATTCATGCACAAGCCTCGCAGAAACGGCAAAGCCTCGGCTGGGTCAACAGGAATGTCGGGTGCGACGACATCGAAATCAGGCAATAGCTCGCGCAGGCTCTTCACTGTGCCGCTGGCGGCAGATGAGCCGAAGCCGTGCAGGTAGATGAGTTTCTTCCGACGAAGCGACTTTTCCACAAGCTCCGGTGTCTTGTCGCGCCGGTCGTATCGGTCGCGCATCTCGGTTAGTATGCCGCAGAACTCCGACGGGGTGAGTATCGTCTTAAAAGGATTTTCCTCACCGCTTGTGTGGACGAGCGTGATGCCCCGCGTCTGCATCAGTGCCGCACGGAAACGTTCATTTTGCTCGAACAAGGCTTGGTAGGCACGGCGTATCAGTTGTTGGTAATCGTCGCTTTGTCGGTCGATAGCCTGTCCCTTCCACCACACTATCTGGTCTGTCTGCCAAGAAGTAACACTCATCTTGCGGGCATTGCCACCCCTCATGCTGCATATCTGCCGCTGCTTGTCGAGTTCCTTCCTCTTCAGGGATTGCAGGAATCCTTCCATGCTACCGCAAACCATTCCTTCGAAACGGAATCCGTTGCTGCACAAGTTGCTCAACACATTGGATGGATACAGCCCGTTAGAGCGTATGTCTAACGTGTTTGTTTCCGGATTGTACATATCCTTCAGGTTATGTCCATTCCGGGTGGTTGCCATATAATCTTCTTCCATGACCAATTTATTATATCCCAACTGGTTTCATTTTGCAATAGCGTTCATAACACTGCTTTTTCTCCGGCGTGTCAATCGGGTTGTACTCGTCGATGATGCAACTTGTGTAAAGGTCGTCGGCAATGGCAAGGATGATGTTCGACAGTTCAAGCGTCTGCTCTATTTCCTTCCCCTGCGGACAGAACAACCGTTGCCGTTTGATTGCCTCATAGCCATGAATGGCACCCATGATGTTGCCGCAAACCGAGCCGGTCGAGTCGCTGTCGCCGTCGTGGTTCACGGAAGCGATAATAGCATCTCTCATATTGTCAAGATGGCGAATGGCACAATACAGCGCAATGTACAGCGCTTCATCTCCGGTCCAACCTTGTCCTAATTGCCTGATGGCGCTCACATCATCCGTTATTACGGATGCCAACCTGAATGTTTTGAGAATCATTATATTCAGTTCGTCCAGAGCCTCATGGTAAAGAGACTTATATGAAGCACCGGTTGCTGGGTCTGTTAGATTGTCCAAAAACCACAAGCCTTCGAATACAATGTTTTTAATCCGTTCGACCGTGATGCTTTCTGTAGCATGTGCAATCTTGTATAATAGATGTACCATTACACCGGCAGGCAGGAAGCCAAGCGGGTGCAGGTGGGTGAGTCTTGCGACTTCACAGGCCATCCGGATGACCTCCGACCGATTCTTAAACTCTTCCCGGGCATCAGACGGTTCAGTTTTTCCGAAAGTGAACGCTACGGGAGCAACGCGCATGATACCCCCGCACCCTTTACTGTTGTTGTCCACTTTCATGCCGCACCACCTTTGTTCAATGGCAGACAGGCAAGTATTGCCTGGGGAGCGCAATGAGTACAGCCCTGGGACATTGTCCAGCCAACAGTTTCTTTCATGCTCCGGGATCATACACCCTTGCCGTAATTGGGTTTTGTACCAATCCATGTAGGCACTGTCAACATAATCAATCAGAGCCGTGTCTTTACGAAAGTGGGCGTTCCTGGTGATTCCGTTAAGCAGACCGTTTGCCGTAAACAGTGTCATCTGGGTGTCATCAGAAAATTCCGCAATCCCGTTTGCCAGTTCAAAACAAGTTATTCCCTTGTCCCCGTATGTATTCACGATTGAATTATAAGACATGAATTCTACGGGGTAGCCCAATGCGTCACCGATGGCCCCGCCTATCAGTGCCCCTCTTATCCGGTCTTTTAGGGTTGTATATTCCATTATCTTCCTTATTGGATATAATCCGACAACAAATTTACTCTTTTTCAGCGAAGTAACGAAGTTACTGGCTTCTTTGATTCAACCATTCAATCAGTTTATTGACCTGTTCAGCAAGATACGCCTCGGGCACACCCTCCTCCGTCGGAATGTCCATGAACACACCGATTGCATAACGGGGATTATCCGCAGGGAAACAGCCTGCATAGCTCAACTCGGTATTCCCGACCTTTCCGTCCGCATGGGAGCTTCTGCCACAAAGTCCGGCAATGTTGATGCCTTTTGGAATGATACCGGCTTGGCTGCCATCTCCGGAATTGGTTCCTGAAAGAACCGTCCGCATATATTCTTTCATAAGCGGCGTGATGTTCGACATGTCCACTATTTCGATGGAGTCGCCTTTCAGGGAGGGTAAGCGTAGTTCCTCCTGATGGTATATACAGTTCATCACAGCCGCCAGTTCCATAGCGTTCGCTTCTTTCTTACCCGATATGATTTCTTCCCATATCCTTTCGCCCTTGACTCTATTTCCCGAAGTAATCGCCTTGAACATGGCAACGGTCGATTTTCCGGCCAACGCATTCCTGTAGCTCGTCGTTTCTGAACCATATTCATGCGGGTTGCTATTGCGAACGACAAACGTGTCGCCATCGGCACAGACTTCACCGCTTATGTCTACATTGTCTTCAAGCCCTATTCCGGCTTTTGCCAGCCTTGCGGCGGCAACGACAGGGGCAAACAGAAATGCACTGCAGGACTTTTTCAAAAGTTTGGCGTCAGGAATACCTGTCGTGTCTTTCTCCAAAGCCACCCATGCCTTGAGGTGTCCCGTCCGTGCATCGAGAACGGCCACTTGCCCATAGCTTCCGGTCAACAATTCCATAGCTTCCTTCAATATCTTGCGGCATTTACGGGAAATCTTCTCATCGATGGTGGTACACTCCGAAAGTGTGGCTATCAAGTCGGGATTGTCCATCCATATACTCAATGTATGGTTGTTCGAGCCTATCACTCCGATGATGCCGGACTGCAATCCTCTCTCTGCCCAGAAATAGTAGATGTGGATGCTGTCTTCCTCCACTACGTGACGGGAATAGCCCATTTCATCCATGTCGATTTCAGTCACATTTTCTCCCTTGATTAAGTCATAGATGCCCCGCTTGCCGCGATGGGCGACAATGGCGTAATGTCCCTCCCCGCAGATGTCCATCACGCGGCATTGCTCCAAGGGCACCTGCGTGGGCCTTTTCCCAACCAGTTCGTCCATGCTGACGGTATCCGCCGCTATGGTTTCCCGGGCATCCGCCTGCCGGATGGAAAGTGTCAGGAAGGCCGCCGCACAAACGGCCTTGCATAAGATTTTCATACTCTTGTTCATTTCGTTCGTTTTTATCCGTCATTACAAGTCATATCATTTTCCTTTATTCCCGTCCATCCAAGACCTCGCTTTGCGCTATCTCTTTTGCCAGTCCAAAAGCCATTGCTTTCTCCGGCATTTTCTCCCCGGCCATTCTGACGCCAATACGGTATATCGACGTGGAATCCTTCACAATGTCCAGGACATGGCTCAGCTGTATTTGGGATAGATGTCCCGGCACTGACAGCGTGTCGCAACGAATCTCGCCGGATTTTGGAGCGACCGTGTCCTTTGGCAGGAAAGTTTCTTCCGTATAGTCGTAAAAGAGATTGCCTTTCACCGTTGCCTTCACGTGTGAAATGACTCTTCCCGTGGCCATTTCAGTCACTTCAACCTCCATACGGTCATCGTATCCGCATTCGTAGCGTTGCGTGATATTCCTCAATGCCCGGCACACATCCGCTTGCAGTTCCCCGTTGATGTCATTGCGTTCAAACCTCGTGTTAAGGATGTCATATAAGGTTACATAGCCGTCCTTGCACAATTCAACTTCGTCGAACCAGACTCCTCTTTCATGATGGCGTATGCGTTCGTATTCAGGTTTGAAAAGCAGGCCGTAACGGTCGCGCAGCCCGATTCGGTCTCCCTCCTTGATGTAGAAGATGCCGTTGTAAGGCTGGTGCGTGTAAAAGCCGTACCGTCCGTAGTCGATACAGGCGTATGGATTATATCCTATAGCCAGCAAAGGCAGGAACAGTCCCACATAAAGGATTGTCGAAATGGACAGGACATGGAGCTTAGTCTGCCGGTACAGTCTGCAACCCATATAAACAACTAGGGCAAAACTGACAGTAAGCAGGCCAATCCTCCACAGCCCGGCCAATGGCTGGGAATAGAAGAACAGCACCATGGCAACAACCAATATCCACCATTTTTCATTCTTCAGCCCATAATAACGCCTTATCAGCCAGAAACTGAACGACGGGGCACAAATACATATCATCCGGCATACTCTCGCGTCCATGGCCAGTCCGCTGTACAGGGCGGCGATGCAGACCAGCATCAATGCGGAATATACTCTCACGTTTCGTCCTTTCCACAAGATACCACCCAACATGTCGCTCCATGCCAGTCCAGTCCGTGCTAATTTTCTACGGAACAGCCGGATGAGATACAAGACTGGCGGTATGAACCATATCCATAAGGCATAGAATGCGGCAATGAGTCCCATAGCCGTCTCATCCGCCTTAATATTCAGGATGTGGAATGGGTAGACTGCCAGTGTACGGATGATGCCCAATGTCTGGTTAGTTGAAGCCGTCAACACACCCAAGGCTATCATCAATGCCATCGGAATCCATGCGCGCTTTTCACCACGGGCCATTGCGAAAGTGAACGACAGGCGCAGGACGGCTGCGGCCATCATCACGAATTGCAGGGGCGTATTCCAATAGTTCCTGCCACCCAATATGGCCAGCATCCATAGGGAGCATATTGCCAAGTCAATCCATACAATCTTTTTCTTCATCGGATTTATGATTTTAAGCGTACTCCAGTCTGATCAGTTCAGTTCACTTCACTTCTTCTACTTGGACATATTCCACGCCGAACCATTCGTCCAGGGTGTCATCCACCTTGGCATTGATTTCCGGCGTAATCCGCTCCTTGACTTTCTTGTAGACATAGAGTACGGCCGCTCCTTCATCCAATACGCCTAGCAGCTTGTACACGGAACTCGGTATCAGGCTGACGGGGGAAATGGTGTAGATGATGGCCGCATACACCAACGCCTTGTCAAGGGTGGGCGTATTCTCGTCGGTCATCACATAGTAGAACTGGAGCATCGGCCTTGCCGCCACCCTTCCGGCTTTCAAGGCGTATGGACGCAACTTGTCAAACAACTCTTTGGACTTGCCCTTCCAGTCCACTCCCTTTATCCGCTCCAACAATGAACGGATGTCCTTGCCCAAAATGCAGTAAGCAAGGAGCGTAATACAAATAACGGTCAGCATAATCATTTCGTTTTTAATCCAAATTTTTGTTCTTTCTAAAGCAATGCAAGGCTCAGGCAAACTTCCTCGTCGGTGAATGTAAGGTCTGTCGGTGCCACATACTCCAACGCGCTTGCCAACTTGTCAATCCTGCCAAGATAGACATTGACACGCTTTTCCTCCGGATTGACCTCAATGCCGTGGGGCATCTTGTCCTGAAGATGTTTCAATGCTCCGCGGATGAGCAGTGAAACTGCTGTGCTGCAGTTGTATGACAGGCATACGGCATCCTTGCGCATGGCCTCTACCTTGAAGGTGACTTTTACCGTGGGGATAAACCTGCCGGGCTTGAAACTCACCTCAAGCGATTTCTCATCCACACGCTTGAGGACGGGTGCTATATGGAAACGTTTGCCCGTCCAGTCTGATATTTCCGTGTAACTGGCTGTTGCTTTCATTTCTAATGCGTTCGATTTTTAGTTCGTTTTTTGCAGATTGCCTTGGTGAGGGATTCCCCGGTTACGCCTACTCGGAAACGGCATCGGGAAACCCCGTTCCATCCTGAAAACCTGTCATTCCTCTTTTTACCTGTCGGTAAACTCCACATCGGACTCTGTGATGGGAATCATCTCCAAAGAAGAATCGAACGAGGAGGAGCCCAGTGTGATTGTAATTTTTGTGATGTCGCTCCGGTTCACATTTACGGCCGCTTCCGATACAAGGTTCGCTTCTTTCCCGTCCGCACTGCTGATTTTTACTTTCAGTGGATTGTAGCTCCCTTTCGGTACGATGATGTTGAAGTCCGTTTCTAAATTCTTGTAGAGCGTTACAGGCTGCGCACACGTAAGTTGGACGCCGTCTTCTCCGTCAACCTCAGCCGCTCCGTCTGTTCCGACCGTGAAACTTCCGCTCATGCCTGCATTGTCAGCCGACAGGCTGATGCCTGATACTTCGATTGATCCGGATTCCTCGCTTTTCAGGCTGAGCCGTATGATTCCGCAGAGGTTCTTGAATTCCAAATCCTTGGTGTATGACCTCGCATACATGGGGAAACTCTCCACATTGTCCGGAACATAATTCTGCCCGGCAGGGAGTGTCATGTTGCTTGACGTGATGCTTGACGGATAGAATGCCGTATAGGAGTATGCGTCACCGTCAATCCGTCCTTCTTTCCGGGTGAACTCGCCGGAAGAAGTCCCGTCGCTCTCTGTGGTGAAAATGGCGGTGCTTTCACCGTCCGAGATGCTGATAGCGTCCCCTTTTGTCCAATAGAGGGAGTAACAGCCGTCACTGTCGGCTTCGTCCGACAAGGCAGTCCTTGTACTTGCGTTGCCCGCTATTACGGCAGAAAATGTCATGTCGGAGGGTTCTGTGCCAAGTATCACTTCAACGTCCTCGGTAAAGACGGATTCACAGGAAGCCAGGAATGCCATTGCCGCCATTCCAAAGAAAAGTTTTGTTCTCATATTCGTTGATATTAATGTATTGTTATTATCGTTGTTACATTGATAAGGATTGGATTTCCGGCCAGATTCTATCACGGGTGCTGTTATTTTCTGAAGTAAGCTCTGAATGGTTTGCACACAGCAGAGTTTGTCTTTGTAATGGCAAAGGAATTCCCGTCCGATGCCAGCTTATAGCAACCGCTCCCGATGGTGGTTTCAGTGAACACGCCCGATAACGGGTTCCCGTCAACAGGCCGGGTTGCCAAGTGTACATCGTTTAATTCGACCTTGCAGTCTTGCTCGTCCGGGACATAAACCAGGCAGGGAACACCGGCCTCGACCTTCTCTACAATCCGGTAGGACACATACCTCTCGCTGCCAATGACCTCAACGTCCTCCGGCAAGGCTATCTTGACATTTGCCAGTCCCAACACTTCCGCATCAAAGGCAAACGGCAGGCAAACACTGTTCCAACCCTCATGAAATGTCCTTTCATAGCGGATGTTCGCTTTGGAGGGGATGTCTGTCAGTCCGTTCCCATAGGATATGACGAGGTCTTGAACGGCAGCCTTGCATGTCACGGAGCAAGCGGCTTCCTTTCCGTTGGAAGAACTGGCGGTGATAATCGCATTTCCTGCGCTTATGCCCCTAATGGTTCCGTCCTTGTTCACGCTCACGATATCCGGTGCATTGGAACTCCATGTGACTGTTTTATCGGTAGCATTAGTAGGAAATATGGTGGCAGTGAGCGTATAAGTTGCCCCTACCTCAATGTCGCAACTTATGGTGGAAATCTGGATGGATGTGACTTCTACCTGCGGCTTTACCGCCGTTACCGTGCAGAACGCGGACAGGCCGTTGGATGTCCTTACCGTGATTACCGAACTTCCTTCTCTTTGTGCAAGTACACTGCCATTCTGGAACACGTTTATGGTGGAATACTGGCTTGAAGACCAAGTCAAATCGGTTTCGGCATCCGATGGAGTAATGGTGGGAGTGAGATACTTGCGTTCACCCACATTCAAACTCATGGAAGGCGGCAATGAAATATGGGTGGGCTGCACGGCTTCCGTCTCCACCTTGAAATCATAGATGCCCGTCCTCATATAAGTGGAAGAGCCTACGGATTCATAATAGTAATACTGGCAATGAACCAGGCAGGTGGTTGTGGACGGCACGGACTTCTTGGCCTTCACTGTCGCCGAATAAGCGGTTTGCGAAACCACCTCAATCTCGTCGGGGCGGGTGGATGTCCATTGGCTGCCCTTTATGGCCTTCGACGTGATGTAGGAAGGCAGGCTGAGCCTTTTCGTTTCCCCCACTTCCATGGTAACAGTCTTGTCCGCCGCATGGACTGACGCGGCGAATGCAATGAAGGACAGCACCATGATTACCATTCTTGCTGTAAAATGTTCTATTCCTTTCATGTCGCAATTGATTTATTCGTTTATGGGATAGATAGGACAATGTGGCAAAAACTATCACTTATAGTCAAACAGAAATATATTGCGAAAAATTCTAAACGTAACTGTTTGAATGCCAATGTACTTTATTGCTGATTTTTTTGCAAATCAATTCTGGTTGACTATAAATACAATTTCATCCCCGCCATCCTCTCTATTCGGACGCAGATTCCGTCAAAAACACATCATGGTTGGTGTCACCACCCCAATAGGCCATGGGGTGGAGTTCGGTGGTCAGCTTGCTGTAATTGGTCCCGATATGTTCCATATTCTTCAGCTTGGCCATTTTTACATCCAACTCTTCTTGGCTTTTTGCAAATATCAGGTTCGTATAACGCCGGTTTTCGTATGCATAATCCGAACTGTCAAAGCAAGGATATAACCTTGAATCCTCGCCTACATATATTCCACACTTGGGTATTCTCTCCCTTGCATGGAAAATCATGTCTTTTACGCCCATGAAAGGCGTGTCTAAAACCACTATGGTTTCATTGTTCTTAAATCTTTTCATTGTCGCATGATTTTATTCAACATCAATTCTGCCTCTTCAGCTAGTTTACGATAGTTCGCATCCTTGTCTTTTTCACTGGGAAGACGGAACTTGCCTACGACCTTGCCGTCCTTGTTGATGTAGCCGTAGATTTCCACTTCCTCGTCATCGGTCATGCCGAACCCGTCATCGTCCATATAATAGTACCCGTCTGGATTGAGTTGCCATCTGACACGGGCGACTCCGTTATGGAAACCTTCTACGAAAGTCGGGAACATGGCGAACTGCGTCCTTGCGTTGTCTATGACACTTTCGGGCAAGTTCTTCAGCGAATCCCAATCTATGTCGTCGGCTTCCACGGTCAGCAGGTACTGGCTATGGCTCATAAACTCGAAGGCGGTCTTGGCGTTATGATTCAAGATGTAACGCGGCTTCCACCAGCCGTTAATCACCTGGTGCACGACTTCCATCCCTTCACCCAACCCGTCTGTCTTGTATAAATTCTCAGGCAGACTTTTCTCTGTCAGTTTCTTGTACAATGCTTCCTCCAAGGTCTCACTGGGAGCAAGTTTCTTTAAAAGTCTATTCAGTCCCATATTCGTATATATTAAGTTATCATATTCAATCAGTAATCCGTTTTAATGGAATACTCCATCGAATTACATTTTACACAAAAGACGTAAGAGACCGGACTTATTTCCGTCACGAGCTTTACAAAAGCAGTTTGCGCCTATGTTTCACGGTTGTCTTACTCATTGCAAGCATATATAAGCCCATACACTTAATTTGATATTTTTTCAAATGCTTAGACTGTTATGCAACATCATTGGTTATTTGTCCGTCTTGTTGAATGCCCCAGTTGATGTCTACATTCTCTTCTGCAAGCCGTGACAGGCTGTCGTTTAGTCCGCCCAGTTCTTCCATCATGAGTTCTTTATCTTTCTTGTAAGAGATGACAACTATGTAAGTATTCTCTCGATATTCTCATTTATCTCTTCAAGTGTTTTCGCGGTCATCCTTGATATGCCGAACGGCTCATCCACTTTCACGCAACGGCAGACCTGCTTTCCTGCGCCTTCATTTCGAAGTCATGCCAGCCGAGCTTTATTATTCCATCTCTCAGTACGACCTCGAAGATGTAATCCTTGGTGACTTCCCATTCTCTTGTTATTACTTGTATCATAATGCAGTTATTATTGTTGTTACTGTATTTATGAATATAGAGAATAGAATACGAGAAAAGCTATCATAACACTAAATTGAGCAAAAAAATTCGCTGCTATTCGCAACGCACTTTAAACAATAAAATCTTGATGAGATTCTATAACATCTTGTTTATAATTCCTTATTTACAACTTCCCCCAATTTTATGTTATCATTTATAGATCATATTATAAATTTAAGGTATATGACACATACTGATTCTGTTATTTGCGCCACAGACATATTCAACGCCCCTTGTGCAACATAATTATTTGGATTTGCCCACTTAACACTGCAAATGCTATGGCGACTGTAGATTCGTGTTTTAAAGATGAGATGATTTTACTTGCTATAGCATCAACATTGAAATCTGAATAATCAATCTTCAGCAAAGAATTAATTTCTCCGAACATTTCCATCACATTGTGTTTTGCCATAACCATGTCAATTCCTGGTGATGGTATTGAAGCGTATACAGAAGTTTTTATCACATATCTTCTTTTCAAGTCTACAACATCTTTTTAGGTTATTCCAATTGCTTTGGTGCTTTTTATTGCAGCTACAATATCCCTTTCTATTTTATTGAATTTTACCATGATGTAGTAGAATTATTATTACACATGAAAAAGAAACGCCTATTTCATTATTTTGATAGTCTTGACAGCTATATCATTTCCATAGATGTCACGATATGCATAAGAGCCCCCCTCTGGTTCCCATCGATTTGTTTTCTCTAAAGGTGAGGTATATCTGTGCTCATCTGAACAAACATTCGTCCTGTATCTGCATCTTTGTATACTTTGATGTTATAGTTTAATAGCTCCATACTCATGAATTCATCATAAGTGTTGTTCTAGTTAGTATAACCAAAAGTCCTTCCAGATAATTTGTACCTTGAACCGCCCTCATTGTAATTCATCGTCCCTTAAATATCGGTTGCTTTCACAGAAGCGCAACTCTTAGGGGAAAATCTATTCATTGCATGAACCGGAGGTACAGTGCATCAGCAAGGGCAAGGAGCACAAGAAGTACGAGTTCGGCAACAAGGTCTCAATCATCCGCTCGATCACTGGGATAATCCTAGGAGCCAAGTCCTTCCGGAACGAATATGACGGGCATACCATTGAAGAGACGCTTTCGTAGGTAGAACGCATTATCTGGAAGAAGGTAAGGAGGCTGGCGGGAGACAGGGGATATAGAGGAAAGAAAGAAGTCAACGGGACGCAAATACTGATACCGGATGTTCCCGATAAAAAGATAGTTATCACACACGAAGAAAGAAACATAAGCTCTTTTGCAAGCGTGCAGGAATCGAACCTACTATTGCACATTTGAAATCAGACTTCCGTTTAGGACGCAACTTTTATAAAGGTGTGTTCGGGGATGCCGTCAACCTGCTTTTAGCAACTGCCGCATACAACTTCAAAAGGGCACTATAAAATATTTTGTGTAAATAGAAATACGGGATTCAGAAAAGAGTCTCGTATTTTTTATTTTATACATTTGCAAAATGAAGAAGATTATGAAAGAAAAGAATCAAGTAGTGCCTGATGAGATGTTAAGCAAGGAGTTCCTTAGCCAGTTCAAGACAGAAGCCGATGTAAGCAAGTTCCTGAAGCAGTTGCATGCCCAGGTATTGGAAAAGATGCTTGAAGGCGAAATGGATGCTCATTTGGGGTATGAAAAGAATTCTGTGACCGGTAATAACAGTGGTAATTCACGTAATGGCAGCTATCCGAAGAAAATCCAGACCGAGCATGGAGAAGCTGTCATCTCTATACCCCGTGATCGTAACGGCCAGTTTGAGCCGATAGCCGTGCCCAAACATGAAAGCCGTGGACTTTCGATAGAAAAGCTTGTTATCTCCTTATACGCCAAAGGAATGAGTGTTTCTGATATAGAAGAAGAGATGCGTGAGATTTATGAAATAGAGCTCTCTACATC
>ULXT01030729.1_pt1 | contig 25426 bp, 14 predicted proteins | sample 1961571 | NCBI WGS metagenome assembly ULXT01 (sample SAMEA4835846, study PRJEB28245) | human gut metagenome | biome: gut microbiome; material: fecal sample | place: Denmark | collected 2008
GCCAAATCAAAATCTTCGTATTTCAGTTCTACCGAGCCGGCTTCTATTTTCGAAAGATCCAGTATGTCGTTAATCAGTTTCAAAAGCAACTCATTGTTGGCATTGATAATCTGAATAAATTCTTCTTTTTCTTCTTGATCTTCCGTCACCATCAATAAGTCGGAAAAACCAACGATAGCATTTAACGGTGTACGAATTTCATGGCTCATATTTGCCAGAAAGGCGGATTTCAACTTATCGGATTGTTCAGCGCGGCTCCTTGCCTTTTCAAGTTCACCAATCATGTGCTGCCGCTCGGTAACATCATCTACACGAATCACGACACCGTCAACATCTCCCTGTTCATTAAATATGGGAGTAGCAAAGACTTCTATGACATGCTTGTTATCCAGATTAAACAAGATAGACTCTACCTGACCGGATTTCCGGGCACGTTGCATCACACAATTCTCACAAGGAGTGGTGCGATTATGGGCTGTCAGATAGCAAGGTTCTCCTTTTTTGTAAGCCTCATAAGAAAGGCTTTTACTACAAAGCGAGATATTCTCCCATTGTACGATATAGTCGTTCGCAATATATGCCAATCCCGAATTAATATTGTTCAATACCAATTCATTCTGACGAATCAAATGGATCATTCTTTGTTCGCTCTCAAGAAGTTCTTTTTTCGAACGCACAACCTCTTCGTAAAGATTGTCATATTTGTTTTGCCACAAAACACGTTCGGTGATATCTTGAGTTATCACCATATAATTGGTAATTTCAGACTTATCATTATGTACAAAAGAAACGGTAATCTCGAAGAATTTTATACCGGACAGATTAGTAGGAAAAAGACGGCACAAGTCATCAAAATCATATTTTGCCATGAAACGCACTGTTTCTCCTTTTCTGATCTGTTCCTTGATTTCATCAGAGAAACTGGTGTAGTTGAATAGATTATAGCCCAAAATATCCTTTTTGTCTTTTATCCCCATTGATCTCAACCGTGAATAATTGACATCTATCATGAGACCGTCCTTATCATACAATTCCAAGCCTACAGACAAGTCATTAAAGATATTATGCAATAAGTTATCAGCTATCCCATTTACCAAAGTCTGTTCCATGCAGCAAAATTTGTATAGTATTACAATATTGATTGTTTATCCAAGCAAAGTTACTTTAATATTTTGTTACATAGAAAGAAAGAGGCCTTTTAGCCTCTTTCAGTATCTTTATTTCGCATTTTGGTATAAGAAGCCTTCTGCTTTCGCTAATGTTTCCGGTTTGCCTATATCAATCAGATGCAACTTTTCTGTCAAGTAACCACCATAGTTTACTTGCCGGCAAGTGGCAAGATAGAAATCCATGATAGAGAATTTTCCATCCCATGAGGGAGAGGTCATCCATTGAAAAATGGCGGGCGAAAGTACATGGATGCCACTGAATGCATATTCTTGATAAAGGGAAGAATCATACTGAAAACCTTCCGGTTTCACTTGTTCCGTATCCTTGTTTATCCATCCGCAAAGTCTCTTATCTGTATCAAAAAGAAGATAGCGGGAGGTTTTACGTTGGCTGGCCAGTAAAGTGGCAACAGCACCGCTTCGTAAATGGTAGTCATATAATTCTTTCAGATTCACGTCTGAAAGAATATCGACATTGTGTATCAGGAAAGGCTCATCGGAGTTTTCAAAGAAAGAACGGGCTTTCTTAATTCCCCCACCGGTGTCGAGCAACAGATCGCGTTCATCGGAAATATGTATGATAAGCCCAAAATTCTCATTGGCTTCTAAGAAATCAAGTATTTGTTCGCCAAAATGATGGATATTAATCACTATTTCTGTGAATCCGGCAGCTTTCAGTTTTAAGATCACATGTTCCAACATCGGATGTCCGGCTATGGGAACCAAAGCCTTCGGCATGGTATCGGTGAGCGGCTTCAGCCGGCTACCCAAACCGGCTGCAAATATCATTGCTTTCATTCTTTCGGTTACTTTCTTCTTTAATATTTACTCTTCTTAGATTGTTGCCTCAAACGTATGTTCGATATTCTGTTCCCGATGCACCAGTTCGACTTTCACACCAAATTTCTGATTCAGGTGCTCTGCCAGATGCTGGGCAGAATAAACAGAACGATGCTGTCCGCCGGTGCAACCGAAGCAGACGGACAAATTGCTGAATCCGCGTTCCATATAACGTTGCACGGAGGCATCCACCAAAGCATAGACATGATCGAGGAAACGGAGTATTTCTCCATCTTCTTCCAAGAAAGTGATTACAGGTTCATCCAGTCCGGTGAAAGGTTTGTAACGCTCATACTTACCGGGATTATTCACGGCGCGACAGTCGAATACATAACCTCCTCCATTGCCGGTAGAGTCATCAGGAATTCCTTTCTTATAGGCAAAACTCATTACTTTGACGGTTAACTGCCGCTTTTTCAGATCGTCCGTAAATTGTTTCAGTCCGGTAAGCTCTCGCAAAACGTTACAGAGATACGGATATTCCGGATATTCTTCTTTCAACAATTCACGCAGGTTTTCGATGGCATAAGGAACACTTTGGATAAAATGCGGTTTCTTTTCAAAGTAACCACGGAAACCATAAGCTCCCAGCACTTGCAGCGTACGGAAAAGGACAAAGTGACGAAGCTGGCTATAAAAATAGGATTCGTCAATCGGTTGGTATTTGCGAAGAGCTTCCATATACTCTTGCAGCAGTTCTTTACGAAGACTATCGGGATATTTCGCTTTCGCTTGCCACAGGAAAGAGGCTATGTCGTAATAGAACGGGCCTTTACGTCCTCCTTGAAAGTCAATAAACCATGGTTTGCCATCTTTTATCATCACATTACGGCTCTGAAAATCACGATACATGAAAGTAGCGGAAGAACTGCGAAGCAAGACATCGCTCATTTTCTGGAAATCATCTTCCAGTTTGTCTTCCTGAAACTCCATGCCGGTAGCTTTCAGGAAGCAATATTTGAAGTAATTCAAATCCCACAGAATAGAGCGTTGGTTGAACTCCGGTTGAGGATAACAGCGGGAAAAATCAAATCCATCCGCCCCGGCAAATTGAATAGCAGGAAGCAGACGAATCGTTTTGCGAAGCAACTCTTTTTCCTCTTCTGAAAAAACACTGGTAGCACGTCCTTTCTCTATGGCATGGAACAACAGAGTATCGCCCAAATCTTCCTGCAAATAATAGGTTTTATCTTCCGAGGCAATGCGCACTTCGGGAACAGGCAGTCCACATTTGCGGAAGTGTCCTGCCATATAAAGAAATGCCTCATTCTCATCAATAGAAGCCCCGTAGACTCCAATCAATGTTTCTATACCCGTCAGCCGAAAATAACGGCGGTTGGAACCGGAAGACGGTAATTCTGTTATGTTTTCAGCGGGAACGCCCGTATATGACTGATAAAGTTTCTGTAGTTCTTCGGTAATCATAGTCGTATATTTTCGAGCAAAGATAAGCATAAAAAGTAAAAAATAAGAGAGGGGATTTAACTAATATTCATCCGAATACACTATCTTTGTTTCAGTTTAACTGACCTGATCTCATGAGAACAAAAACCTTTTTACTACTATGCATTGCATTTATCACACTGTTTATCGGCGTTTCCACTCTTCAAGCCGGTCATTATTACTATAAGCAAATCTCCCTAAAAGATGGCCTTCCTTCCACCGTGAGATGTATTTTAACGGACAAACAAGGATTTGTATGGATTGGAACCCGTTCCGGATTAGGGAGATATGACGGACACGAACTTAAAAAATATATTCATCAGGCAAATAACCCTCATTCCATTCCTCACAATTTAATCTACCAGATGATAGAAGACGAACAAAACAATATCTGGATTCTGACAGACAAAGGAGTGACACGTTATCAGAGGCAAAGCGATGACTTTTTTATACCGACTGATGAGACAGGAAATAATATCATCGCCTATTCCGCCTGCCTGACTGATGACGGAGTGTTATTCGGTTCGAAAAATAAAATCTTTTTCTATAATTATCAGGATACCTCTTTACGCCTCCTACAAACATTTGACTTAGAACCCAATTATAATGTGACTCTACTAAATCTATGGGATAAACACACATTACTCTGTTGCAGCCGGTGGCAAGGACTACTCCTGCTCGACCTGAATACCGGAAAATGCCGACGTCCTCCTTTCGATTGCGGAAAAGAAATCATGAATGTACTCATAGACTCACAAAAAAGAATCTGGGTAGCTCCCTACAATGGAGGGCTGAACTGTCTGACACGCGACGGTAAACTACTGGCTACATATACTACCCACAACTCCTCTTTAAGCAACAATGTCATACTAAGTCTCGCCGAACGGGAAGGAGAAATCTGGATTGGAACAGACGGAGGAGGCATTAATATTCTCGACCCGGAAACAAGACGTATTTCGCTGTTGGAGCATATGCCCGGAAGTGACCACTACTCACTCCCCGCTAACTCTATTTTATGTCTGTACAACGACTGCAACAATAATATGTGGGCAGGTAGCATCCGTAACGGACTAATCAGCATCCGGGAAGTTTCCATGAAAACGTATACAGATGTACCTCCCGGCAACGACCGCGGACTAAGCAACAATACCGTTCTAAGTCTTTTCCAAGAATCCCAAGACCAAATTTGGGTCGGTACAGACGGAGGAGGCATCAACAGCTTTAACCCACTCACAGAGAAATTTATCCATTACCCTTCCACCTGGGAAGACAAAGTAGCCTCTATCTGCCAGTTTACTCCCGGCAAATTATTAATTTTTCTTTTCTCACAGGGAGTATTTATTTTCAACCCGGCAACAGGAGAAAAACAGCCTTTCACCATTGTTGACGCTAAAACGACAGCACTCTTGTGCAATCGAGGCAAGGCTGTAAATCTACTTCGGAACACTCATCACAATATTCTGTTCCTTGGAGAACATATCTATATCTATGATTTGAATACACGTACTTTCAGTACCGTTATAGAACAAGAAGAGCAGGAAATTATCGGTGCTCTCTTACCGATCGACAATTATAAGAATATCACTTATCTAAATGATACGAAGCACATATATGAACTGGACAACCATACCAACCGGCTGAAAGCCCTGTACAGATGTTGGAAAGATACAACGATCAACTCTGTTGCACGAGACGAAGAGGGAAATTTCTGGATTGGAAACAACTACGGATTGGTACACTACAATCCTGCCACCAAAATACAGACACCAATCCCGACCTCTCTATTTAGTGAAATCACATTGATCGCATGCGACCAGCAAGGAAAAGTATGGATAGGAGCCGACAGTATGCTTTTCGCCTGGCTCATCAAAGAGAAAAAATTCGTTCTATTCGGTGAATCAGACGGTGTAATCCAAAACGAATATCTTTCCAAACCTCGTCTATTAAGTATGCGGGGAGACATCTACATGGGTGGAGTGAAAGGGTTACTGCATATTAACAGCAAAATACCATTAACCACTTCCGAACTTCCCCAACTCCAATTATCAGATGTCATCATTAATGGAGAGTCAGTAAATAACGAATTAACGAATCATCCAGCAGGGATTTCTGCTCCCTGGAATAGTAATATCACTATTCGAATCATGTCGAAAGAGAAAGATATTTTTCGACAGAAAGTGTACAGATACCAAATAGAGGGGCTGAATGACCAGCAAATCGAATCATACAATCCCGAACTGGCCATACGTTCACTTCCTCCGGGAAGTTATAAAATCATGGCGTCCTGTACCGCCAAGGATGGTAATTGGATTCCCAGTCAGGAAGTACTGGAATTGACCATCCTTCCTCCCTGGTATCGGACATGGTGGTTTATTCTTTGTTGCGCCGTTTTTATTGCTGCCGCTATTATCGAAGCTTTCCGAAGAGCATGGAAACGTAAAGAAGAGAAGTTAAAGTGGGCAATGAAAGAACATGAGCAACAGGTATATGAAGAAAAAGTACGTTTTCTTATTAATATCAGTCATGAGTTGCGTACACCTTTAACGTTAATATACGCACCACTTAACCGGATATTGAAATCCCTTTCTACCGAAGATACACAGTATTTGCCAATAAAAGCGATCTACCGTCAAGCGCAGCGAATGAAAAACCTTATTAATATGGTACTCGATGTACGCAAGATGGAGGTTGGAGAAAGCAAATTGCAGATACAACCGTATGTTCTCAATCAATGGATTGAACATGTATCCCAAGATTTCATCAGTGAAGGAGAAGCAAAGAACGTCCATATCCGTTATCAGCTTGATCCACATATCGATACTGTAAGTTTTGATAAAGATAAGTGTGAGATTATTCTAAGTAATCTGCTTATCAATGCCTTGAAACACAGTCCACAGGATGCAGAAATAATAATTATGTCAGAGTTGCTTTCTGAAAAGAATCGTATACGTATCTCCATCATTGACCGGGGAAACGGATTGAAACAAGTAAATACACAGAAACTCTTCACCCGTTTCTATCAGGGTACAGGAGAACAGAGCGGCACAGGGATCGGATTGTCTTATTCCAAGATTCTGGTAGAACTACACGGAGGTTCCATTGGTGCGCAAGATAATCAGGATGCCGGTGCGACATTCTTCTTTGAACTGCCCTTAAGACAACAATCAGAAGAGATTATCTGCCAACCGAAAGCATATTTGAACGAATTGATGAGTAATGATAGTAAAGAACAACAACCGGAGGAAGATAATTTCGACACGAGTCCTTACAGTGTTTTAGTAGTGGATGATAATCCGGACTTGACGGACTTCCTGAAAAAGTCACTGGGAGAATATTTCAAACGGGTAGTGATTGCTTCGGATGGTGTGGAAGCCCTTCAACTGACCAAAAGCCATGTTCCGGATATTATCATCAGCGACGTAATGATGCCAAGAATGAATGGATATGAACTATGCAAAAATATAAAGGAAGATATTACGATCAGTCACATTCCTATCGTTCTGCTGACAGCAAGAGATGATAAACAAAGTCAGTTGAGTGGTTACAAGAACGGGGCGGATGCTTATCTGACTAAACCTTTTGAGATAGAAATGCTGATGGAAATCATTCGCAACCGGTTGAAGAACCGCGAATCTATCAAGAAGAGATATTTGAATACAGGGCTAGTCCCTGCGCCGGAAGAGAGCACCTTTAGCCAGGCAGATGAAACATTCCTGTTGAAACTGAATAAAATTATCCTGGAGCATTTGGATAGCAGTCATCTGGATGTCACTTTTATCTGCAAAGAGATAGGTATGAGCAGAGCCTCCCTTTACAATAAGCTGAAAGCTCTAACCGATATGGGAGCCAATGATTACATTAATAAATTCCGGATGGAAAAAGCAATCACGTTAATCACCAGTACAGACCTATCGTTCACGGAAATTGCCGAGAAGGTCGGTTTTACTACTTCACGCTATTTCAGTACGGCTTTCAAACAATATACTGGAGAAACGCCGACTCAATACAAAGAAAAGCAGAAACAGGAAAGGAAAAAAGAGCAATAAGAAGCTACCCGGAAAATAAATATTTTTTAGGCACGGATTACACAGGTTTCACGTTTTTTTATAGTTGTTTTATGATAACTACCATTTTTAAAACCGTGAAATCCGTGTAATTCATGCCTAACATTTTAATATATTGCAAGTTTCATTGCTTACTCAACCATTGACTTTTTTATAGTCTTCCAGGAACTTCTTCAATCCCGAGTCAGTCAGCGGATGATTGAGCAATCCTTTAATGGCGCTCAACGGACAAGTAGCAACGTCAGCTCCTACTTCTACACATTCGATAATGTGTTTCGTATTACGGATGGAAGCAGCCAATACCTGTGTTTTATAGTCATACGTACGATACATACGTACGATATCTCCCACAAGCCTTACTCCATCTTCACAAATATCGTCCAGACGGCCGACAAAAGGTGAAACATACGTGGATCCGGCTTTAGCTGCCAGCAATGCCTGCCCTACTGAAAAGACTAATGTACAGTTCGTGCGGATTCCCTTTTCCGTAAAATGCTTGATAGCTTTAATGCCATCGGCAATACAGGGAACTTTTACTACGATATGCGGATTGAGCGCGGCAAGTTCTTCGCCTTCACGAATCATTCCTTCATAATCGGTTGCTATCACTTCGGCACTTACATCTCCGTTGACGATCTCGCATATTTTAATATAATGCTCACGCTGATTCTGCGTTCCTTTGATACCTTCTTTCGCCATCAGCGAAGGGTTGGTAGTCACTCCGTCAAGTACTCCGAGGTCATAAGCCTCCTGGATTTGCTCCAGATTAGCTGTGTCAATAAAAAACTTCATACTCTTAATTTTTAATGGTTAACGATCTAATAGTCAAAGATAAGAATTTATTTTTATTCATCCCTGATTAAGCAATCGTAATTGACGAATCAAGATATACATCCTGAATGGTATTCAATAATTCCACCCCTTCGTTCATTGGTTTCTGGAACGCTTTACGTCCGCTAATCAATCCCATACCACCGGCACGTTTGTTGACAACGGCTGTAATGACAGCATCACGCAAATCTGATTCTCCGTGAGATTCTCCACCGGAATTAATCAAACCAACGCGTCCCATATAGCCATTGGCAACCTGATAACGGCAAAGGTCAATCGGGTGTTCGGAAGCCAGTTCGGTATACATACGTTCGTCTACCTTGCCGAAGCCGATGGCTTTGAAACCACCATTGTTAGTAGGAAGTTTCTGTTTTACGATATCAGCTTTAATAGTCACTCCCAGACGGTCGGCCTGTCCTGTTAAATCGGCAGCCGCATGATAATCGACAGCACCTTTCTTGAAATCATTATTACGCAGGTAACACCAAAGAATGGTTGCCATCCCCAGTTCGTGAGCATATTCAAAAGCTTCGGCAATCTCCACGAGCTGACGGCGGCTCTGTTCCGAACCGAAATAGATGGTGGCCCCTACCGCTACCGCTCCCATATTCCAGGCCTCTTTGACTGTACCAAACAGTACTTGGTCGAAAGTGTTGGGATAAGAAAGTAATTCATTGTGATTCAACTTGACGATGAAAGGTATTTTATGGGCATATTTACGTGCTACGGAACCAAGGATACCAAAGGTAGAAGCGACTCCATTACAACCTCCTTCAATAGCCAGTTTCACGATATTCTCCGGATCGAAATAGATCGGATTGGGAGCAAATGATGCTCCGGCAGTATGTTCGATGTCCTGATCGACAGGAAGTATGGACACATAACCGGTATTTGCCAGGCGACCATGTCCCAACAGCGTTTGCAGACTGTTCAATACTCTGATGTTCCGGTCCGAATCAATCCATACTTTATCAATTGTATCGGGAGACGGAACGTGAATCAGTGATTTATCAATGGTTTCGCAAGTGTGGTCCAGGTAATAACAGGCCTTATCTCTTAATAATTCTACTACTTTACTCATAACTTCATTTTTTAATGTGTAACTTTTCTATTTTTTCTTTCCCTGATTGGCTACTGCTTCCATCAGTTTTTTGATCTCTTCCGGGTTTCCCAGGAAATAGTCGTTGGCCACGTTCAGGTTTTCATCAAACTCAAAAACGTAAGGCACAGCAGTAGGCAGATTCAGTTTTATGATATCTTCATCGGAGATATTTTTCAAATGTTTTATGATACCCCGCAAGCTATTACCATGAGCCACAACCAATAAAGTATGGGCCGTTTTCAGGCTGGGGAATATATCACTTTCCCAGTAAGGCATGATACGTTCAATGGTATCTTTCAATGATTCGGTACGAGGTAATTCCGCGTCGGGCACTTCATGATAACGGTAATCAAAACGCGGGTTTCTCAAATCACTCTCCGAAAGCGGATTGGGAGCTATATCATAGCTACGACGCCACACGAGCACTTGTTCTTCTCCATATTTCTCGGCAGTCTCGGCTTTATTCAATCCCTGCAATTCACCATAATGCTTTTCATTCAGGCGCCAGTTTTTCTCTACAGGTATCCAGTCCAGATTCATCTTATCGAGAACACAGTTCAAGGTTTTCACCGCACGCTTCAAATAGGAAGTATAAGCCTTATCGAAATTGAAACCATATTCTTTCAATGTCTCTCCGGCTTTTTCAGCTTCGGCAACTCCCTTTTCTGTCAGATCGACATCTGTCCAGCCCGTGAAGCGGTTTTCTTTATTCCATGCACTCTCTCCGTGACGAAGTAATACTATCTTTTTCATTTCTAAAATACTCCTTTCTTCTTTTTATATATACAACAGATTGTTTCTTCACAAAGTTCACTAGAAAACAAATAGTTATCAATACCTAGAAATAATGATTCTTTCTGCAAAGAAGCGGGATGCAGTAATCAGGGACATAAAAAAATACCCTCCTCTAATTCTAAGCTTGCATTATGGATGATGATTCATCAAAGCAAGGTTATCATTAGAGAAGAGTAAGTCTGTTAAAGTAAAAAAGAGAGAGTTTATATATACAAGAAAATCTGTTCTACTTTTCTGTTCTTTTTAAAAAGTTCCACTGTTGAAGTCTACACATCAGCATCTTTTCCATAATAGGTTTCTTTCGTTTTTTTGATGTTCCGCAGCAAAGATGAATAGTGGCGATAGTTCATATCTCCTTCCTTACAAGCTGCCAACTGTTCCTTTACATGCTCTTCAATCTTGTCCAGATGTTTCTCCATAAAGAGTTGAATATCAGAACGGGTAACTGTCATATTCAAACTTGTATTATCTTTCTCATTAGGTTTAATCACACGCCCTACAAACGACAGATAAGTCCGGTGTGTTTGACGACGGAAATTGTTCTCCAACTCATTAGGATCGTTCAACGGTTTCCATACAGCGACAAATACGTCATTCAAATACTCGTCCAGTGAATACGGTTCGGGTACGCTGAAGGAAGTTGAATAGATATTGTGAAGCATTCCCGGCGCAAGCAACAAAGCTAACGCAGAACTCTGACGGTCGCTAATTTCATCTACCGCTTTCAGGCCTACACGACTTACCACTTCGTCCGGATAGAGCCAGAGGGGAGCTACGAACAAGTTACGTCCCAACCATTCAACAACCTCTTTTTGTATACTACGCGGCACATAATCACGCCCTTTGCTATCCGGCACATTTTTGGTATAACGGCCTCCCAGATTTTTCTGTACTTGCAGCGTATACTTCAGGTATTGGACGCGAACTGAATTATAGATAGTATTCAAGTCGTCATACTGACCGTCGGGTTGCGCCGTCCAAGTCAGAATATTCTCCATCACTCTTTTCAGATTCCTGATACCATATTCATTAGCCTTCATATTATTGTCGCCCAAATCTTCGCTTTGGCTGCGCGGATCAGAGCCTTTTCCTTCATCACCAATAAACAATAAACGATGGTCTCCTTTCAGTTTCTTGGTAACTTCGGCACGTAATGCCGCTTTCTCTTTAAAGGGGTCTTTAAATTCCGGACGATATTGATATCCCCATTTTATAGCCCATTTATCATAATCGCCAATGCGAGGGAAAAGTCCTTTTTCTGAAATCCGGTCTTCAGGCTGTGCCACATAATTGAATCGTGCATAGTCCATGATTGATACCGTATGACCGTTGGCTTCCACCCAGGCTTTATCACGTAACTTCTCTACCGGAGTAGCTGAACTGGCAGCCATATTGTGACGCAAACCGAGTGTGTGTCCTACTTCATGCGAGGAGACAAACTGAATCAGAGTTCCCATTAATTTGTCATCAAAGGTCATTGATTGCGCACGTTTATCCAAAGGTCCGCACTGCACCATATACCATTTCTTAAGTAGGTTCATCACGTTATGATACCAACAGATATGACTTTCCATTATTTCTCCGCTACGCGGGTCTACAATACGCGGTCCGTAGGCATTCTCTGTTTCCGAAGGCAAATAACGCAATACACTATAACGTGCATCATCCAAGCTCATTGTCGGATCGTCCGGCCACTCTTTGGCAATAATGGCATTTTTAAATCCGGCTGCTTCAAAAGCAACATTCCAATCGTTCACACCGGCTTTAAGATAAGGGATCCATTTCTTGGGTGTCGCCGGGTCTATATAGTATACAATAGGGCGTTTCGGTTCAGTGAGTTGCCCTCGACGATAACGTTCCGGGTCTTTCGGTTCCAACCGATAACGCTGAATGATAGCTCCACGCGATGTGACTTGCTGTTCATCAGAGAATTCTGTCACCGGATTCTGAAAAAAGCCGACCCGTTCATCTGCCAGTCTCGGCTGCATCGGCTCTTTAGGCAACATTACCATACTGGTATTCAGTTTCACAGTCACTGATCCTGTTGCCGCAGCCGGCAGTTTGCCGGAAGTTATGTTGTAAGTACGCAAAGTTACTACTTCCACATTAATAGGATAGGTCTTTATAGTATCCATAAATGTACGATCCTGAACTAAAGAACCAATACCAAGAATAGAACGGTCACTTGATGTAAAGCCACAGGTCTTGTTATCACTTAAAAGGAACTTGGAGACGTTGACAAGCTGTGCCCGAGTCTCCGGATTTCTACCGATAACATCAAACTTACCGATAACCGGATCTACAGTAGACTGCTTCAACGCCTCTGCTATCTTATCACCCGGGCGGGCAAACTGCGACTGCACATATTCACGTAAGAAGAGAGTTTTATCATTATGTTGTTCCCAATAAACCACACTTCGATTCACTTCTTCTCCACTAAGCATTTTAAATCCTTGCGGAACAGCTTTAAAGCGGGTAACAACCAATAACAATCGTCCCAATAAAGAATCCGGTACTTCAAAATACCAGTCATCTTTGATGTGACGGATCGTAAACATACCCTCACATTCACTTCCTCCATCTTTCAACAGTTTCTCGTAAGCGGTAGCCTTCTTGACAGTGTCTTTTTTGACCGTATCTTCATGAACTACCAGATTTTTGGTTCCATACTCCAGCGGAAGTTTACCACCGGCATACACTCCAACACATTGCAGTGTAAGGAGTATGTATGCCGCCATCATTAAAATTTTTCGCATCGCTTTTCTCTTTATTTTTTTATTCGTTAGTGTTCAGCGTTATGTTCGGATTCTTTTCGCGTGCATCTACCGGGAATGGAATGATATACAAACGTGAATCCGGGCGCAACGTATATGTCTTCTGCTCAACATCCGTAGAAACCACCGGGAACTTGCGGGTAATTGTCTTCGCATAATCAGCTTCCGTATTGTATCGTTTCAAATCCCAAAAACGGCTGAATCCCGAAATCAGTTCCCTGCGACGTTCGTCAATGACTGCCTGCACCATCTCACGTTCGGTAGCCGGTTCCGGCAATATGGCTTCCGAACCTCTGATTCTTTTTTCCCGCAACAAATTCAAAGTCCCGACAGCTCCCGATATGTCCTTCAACCGTGCTTTGGCTTCAGCCAGAATCAGATAAACTTCAGCAGTACGCATACCTACCGACATCGTCTGGAATCTGGAATAGGAGATTGAAGTATCCCACAAAGCAGCACCGGAGCCTTCATCAAAGTAATGGATACTGTTGCCGGTCGTTTTGAAGAACTGGTTCATACGTTCGTCATTCTGTCCGTAAAGTTGCAGCAACTCCGGACTTGCCATACCATACATATAAGCTAGATTGTCAGAGGTTCCTCCCATATAAGCATAGTTCAAAATCTCCGGATTACCGCCTTTGGCATAAGTCGACACCTTGGTCGGTCCACCTGCATCTGCCAACGCTATATAATCAATCAGACTGCTGTTCCGTTTCAACGATTCTTCCGCAGCTTCTTTCGCTTTCTTCCAGTCTCGATGGAACAGATAAACACGCGCAGCCAATGCATAACCAAACGCTTTGGACGGATGATATACATTCACCGGTTCTTCCTGCAAATAAGGAAGTGCATCTTCTATATCCTTAATGATGAAATCATAAACCTCGGCAACAGTCGATTTGGTCGGAGTAGCTTCCAAGTCATATTTACTGACGATGGGAATCCCGCCATCATTCGCCGCCGTTTCCGGATTATAGGCTTTCGCATACGTATTCACTACAATAAAGTGATCCCATGCACGCATGATCTTCGCTTCCGCTTTAGCCAGTTCCTTAGTGTCTTTATCACCCTGGCTGTCGTCTATCAATGAAATCACAATATTTGACCGCAAGATGTATGTATAACAGTTAGCATACAGATTATTATCACTCAGTTCTTTCCTGTCGGCTTCCTCATTGAACGTCATATTGATTCCATCATAGGAAGTATATTCTTTGCCAATAATATTCGATTCTTTTGCCCAGACATTGTCACTTAGCAATGCAAAAGACATCGGATGATAAGTCCGGTTCGGCAAAGCCACCAATTCGTAGTAAGTTTGGGTAGAATCCACGGTTTTCTGACCCGTAGGAGTTATATCCACATAATTCTCACAGGCTGCAAACCCTATTATGAGAATAATCGGCAAAATATAAAGTAATTTACGCATATCCTATGTCTTTTAAATAGTTAAAAACTTGTTGATAATCCGATGGAGTAAGTTTTGGGCGAAGCCATACCACGTGTTCCACCATTCATATTGTAACTCTCGGGATCAATATCGTTCCCTGCCTTACACCAGGTAAACAGATTGTTCACTTGTACCTTTACCTTCAGCGAATTGAGACGGAGATGCTGGCAAATCGTTAGTGGTAAGTTATAACCTAAACTCAAGCTACGCAATTTCACATAGCCGGCATCCTTCACGTTTATATCGCCATACTTCCACCAATCCTCAAAAATACCCGCATAAGTTTTTACTTGTGACGGCATATCGTGATACATACGTACTTGCGCATCCGGTTCATCCGCGCTCCAACGGTTGGAAATTCCTTTCAGCGTCTGACTTCCTATTTGGTCACTCATACTCACTACACTGTTACGCAGTTTGTTGCCACCGGCATACACGAAGAAAGCATTCAGATCGAAATTCTTATAATTGAGTCTGAAAGCCAGCGAGCCACTGAATTTCGGGGTCAATGAACCGAGGTTCACCAAGTCATCAGTACCTTTGAGCGATGAATTACTGGTAATACTGGCTACTGTACCGTCTTCATTGAATTTCACCAAATCATTTCCATCTTTATCCACCGCTACCGGATACCCATTCTCAATACGGTCTATACGGTAAGCCCATAGCGTATTATAACTAGTACCTTCCATGAAATAGTCCTGCGGACTCTTAATAAAGGACGACACATTGTCCGCATCGCTGTGATCCACTTTCAGCATCTTGTTCTTATTATAGTCAAAGTTGAAATCAACAGCAAAATTCCAGTCTTTCTTGCGGACGATGTTTGCCGTGAGGGAAAGTTCCACACCCCGATTACGCATCTCGCCATTATTCACTTTACGTGATTTTGCCCCCATAGTCGGATCCATATACCGGCGTACAAGCAAATCGGACGACTGGCGGTTGTAGTATTCCAAACTACCGCTAATCACATTATTGAACAGGCGGAAATCCAATCCTATATTATAAGTAGCTGTCTTTTCCCAACGCAGTTTCGGATTGGGCAGGTCATCGTCTTCATACGTCAGATAGGTCGTTTTGATAGGATTGCTCTGTGTCTTTTGTTTGACAATAAAATAAGTGGTCGAACTTTGGTCTACGTTACCGTTGATACCGTAAGTCATACGCGCTTTGAGATAATCCAACCAGGAAATCTCTTTCATAAATGATTCTTCCGACAGGATCCAGGAAGCACCGACAGACCACAAGGGATGACGCTGTTTACGAATATCAAGACCGAACAGATCGGCTTGATCCCAACGAATACTTCCCGACAGATGATAGCGGGATAGGAAAGAGTATGCCGCATTCGCATAAAAAGACGCATAACGATGGCGGGTCTCCTTTAAAGTGCCGGGCAGCCCCGACAAAGTAATCCTACTGCCGGAAAGGGCACTGGTTCCCACACCGTCGCGAAATTCCTGCCAGTTCATTTGATCGGAAGTCAGCGTTTGCGGATCGTAGCCATAAAATAATTGACTGGTAGATTTCGGAATCTTGTTTTCACGAAATTCCAATCCGGCAATGGCAGTCACTCTATGATCTTTCCAGCTGTTGTCAAAGTCTATCTGGTTTCGTACAGTATAGCGCTTGCTTTCAACTTCCGACTGGGAATATCGACCACCTTGCGGCAAATGCGCTTTTCCATCCGTATCAACCATACTGTTGTGCAGCATACGTATTGCGTAAGAATCTTCCGAATCAAACTGTTCGTTCTTGCTCTTGTTCCATTCATACTGATACATAAAGTTGTACTTAAACATTTTCAGGAAACGAGCCTGTAAACTAACGAAGGGACGAATACTGACATCATGTGATTTAGTCTTACTTTCATCCAGTACGTCAAGCACATTGAAGCCAAACGATTTGTAAGGTGCAACACCCTCGGCACCACCCACAACACTTCCATTGTAAGAAACGTTACCTACATTGACGTAAGGAGACGTATAGCGATTGCCGTCGGCATCCAATATCCGTTCATACCTTTGCTGTATGGCATAGCCGGTATAGCTTGTATTCGGTGTGTCGCTGCGTCCCATACGTACATCTACACCGGCATTCACATTCATCCAACTCGTAATTGCATAGTTCGACTTGTAATACAAGGAAATCCGATTGCTCTTGCTGCTTATGATACGCTGATTGTCAGTCTCATAATTAAAAGAAAGATAATGATTGTTATTTCCGGCCTTTTGAGATACACTCACATTATAACGTTGGGTCACGGCTGTACGCCAGGCGTTGTCGCGATATTCTTTATAATAGTCATTATTGCGCCATTGATTCAAAGTGGCATTTACCTCATCACTGCTGACATCTCCATTTTCCCGATCCAGATAAAGTTGGAACAGAGGATTGTAGTATCCGGATTTAAAACCGGACAAGTATCCCGACGCACTCCCTATTTCGGCTACATTGGCATCAAATACAGCCGTTTGGTAATCAATGATTTCACTGGTAGAAGCCAGATTCAAGCTTTTGAAATTTGGCTTGGTAGTGATAAACCAGTCGGCGTTTATAGACACGTTCGCACCTTCTTTTTTGGCTTTCTTCGTAGTGACCACAATAACTCCATTTGCAGCCAAAGCACCATAAATACTGGCTGCAGCGGCATCTTTCAAGACAGTAATACTCTCTACATTATAAGGATTTATCTCACTCAAGGTCAGGTCGGTCGGCATATCATCCACAACAATCAACGGCATTGTTCCAACATTAGGCGAGAACGTACCTACACCGCGAAGGATAGGGCTCATATCACCATTATTCGGATTAATATTCATACGCAAACCGGCTATTTGCCCTTCCAAGGATGACGCCAGGTCACTATGCATCTGCCTTGTCAGTTGTTCAGAATCTATAAAACCGAAAGAAGCAGTAGAACGTTCACGGCTGATACGCTGATAACCCGTCACTACAACATCTCCCAATTGCTGTTTATCTTCATGCATAATCACATTGACATGAGTACGCCCTTTAATAGATACCTTTTCAGTTTGCATACCGACAAAAGAAACTTCCAATGTGTGAGTTTCCTCCATCACTTTACAAGTGAAATTTCCTTTGATATCGGAAATAGCTCCAAACGGGCTGTCGATTCCCCGGATATTCGCACCTGGCAACGGTTCCCCTTTTTCATCCACTACCCGCCCTTCGATGTTCCTGACTTTACGAGTAGTCGATGCAGGCTTCACTTTACGGACAGTGATAAAATGTTGTTTCACCTCATATTCAAAAGGCTTCCCTTCCAGTATTTTCTGGAGTGCCGCCAAAGGTGCCAACTGATGTATGCTTACGCTTACCCGGTACGCTCCGACATCTTCACTAGGAAAATTCACCTTATAACCGGACACATTGCTAAACTGCTTCAAAGCCTCTCCCAATGGCGCTTCCTTTAGTTCCAAAGAAATCAATTTGCTGTCCGTATTTTGTGCCCGTCCATGCAGGGCAATCACAAACATCAGCAATAAGAAGGCGGCTTTCATCCATACGACCTTTCTCATTGCCTTTTTGCGAGACAATGTAATTTGTTGCTTTTTCATAAGAGTTGTATTTGTAAAGTTATATATGTTTAATCGTAATAGTCCCGTCCTGATATTCTACACGTACTTTTTCCAGTTTATTCAGCAGTTCCACTGCCTCGTCCAAATGAGCGTTGCGGTTCGCCCAAAAGTTCAGGCGGATATTGTATAGTTCCACCCGTTCAAAGTCTACGTTCACGTTGTACCATCTGCCCAGAGAACTCATAATTTCTTCCAGTGACGAATCTTCAAAATAGAACATTCCTTCTGTCCATGCCGTATAGGTAGCTATGTTGACACGCGATATTTTCTCTTCTCCGGTTTCCGTATAAGTCAAGTCCTGTCCGGGTTGAAGCACTACGGAAGTCAGGCTGTTCGTGTTGGTCACTTGCACTTTTCCCTGCACCAATGTCACGTGGCGGTCTTCTGTTGTGTATGAACGTACATTGAATTTAGTACCCAGCACATGGGTATCCATGCCGTCGGCACTTACGATAAAGGGACATTTTTCATCCTTTGCCACTTCAAAACAGGCTTCACCTTTCAACTCTACCCGGCGTTCCTTCCCGTTGAATGCAACAGGATAGCGCAGGCTACTTTCAGCATTTATCCACACTTTAGTCCCGTCGGACAATACCAATAGGAAACTTTTTCCACGTGGTGTAGTCAACGTTTGGCAGCAGGTGGTATCCGGCGTCAATGTTTTCCATTCTTTGATGTCCATCACACTGTCTTCCAACAGTTGTTGTTCATGACGACCGTCCATTTGCAGCATCACATGTTCTCCACTGACAGTTGCGGCAAAGAATCGCACCGGTTCCTCTTTTTTTATAAAGAAAGAAGGAAGTAAAGAAGGTATAAGAAAGGCCAAAACCAAAACGGCAGCCACAGCAGAAGCCGCTACCCAAATACGTGTTTTCATTTTTGCCTTGCGTCTCCTATCCAAGCTTTCACGCATCACAGCTTCCTTGCAAGCCATCAAGTCGAGAAATAGTTCCTTGTTTTCAGGTACGCTAATCCACTGGTTGAACTCTTCCGTCTCCCTTAGTCTCGGTTCCTGTATCGCACGCAATGCATAATCTGAATTCTGGTCTGGATTTTCCATCATAATAATCAACTGTTTATCTTAATACGTAGAGCCAACCGAAATTAATGACACCTATGAGAGATTTTTTTTCTTGATGGAAATTCAGAAGAACAAAAGATGAAGCCTGTATACCAATGACGATAACACACAAATGCACTATTCCAACGGTTCACAGGTTTCACCATTGAGATGAACAACTATAAATCAGACATTTATGGTGAAGGGAAGCAGAAAAACAAAGCAAACAACCCTTCACATCCTTCACCTCTTTTTTCATATGCTATGAGCTAAAGTAAATATGCTATAAGCAAAAAAGAATATGCTATAAGCAAAAATAAATTAGCTTATAGCAAATGACCCGTTGGGTATTAACTTTTGAGTTATCAAGTATTAACTCTTGAGCTATAAGGTATTAACTCTTGAATTATCAGGCATTAATACCTTGTTTACAGGAGATATATGCCGTGCGTATTGGACATATAGATCCAATATGCTAGACATATAGATCCAACACGTCAGACATATATGCCCAACAAATCCATATAAGTGCGTGAAGGGTGTGAAGGGTTATTTACTTTGTTCTTCCTACTTCCATTCACCATAAATATCTGATTTATAGCCATTCAGCTAAAGAGTGAAACCTGTGAAGAGCAGGATTCAACATTAAACTGTAATAAGTAAAAAGACACTCAATCGTTTACGGAGTATTTTTAAAGCCCGGGCAATATGGGTTCTGACTGTATTATCACTGATATTTAATATTTCACTAATTTCCGCACATTTCTTTTCATTCAGAAAAAACTCTTCCACTACTATGCGCATTTGCGGCGCCATCTGGCGGATACTCTCCTGCATCCGGTCTATTTTATCTTCGTAGTCCCGATACTCTTTGGCAGTCCAACCGCTATAAAGCTCTTCCAAGTATCTTTCCGCATTCCGGTTCACTACATTCTGATGACGTATGTGGTCAATGCAACGGTTTTTCACCATAACATAGAATAAAGGCAGCAAATCAGTCTTCCCTTCAAACTGCTCGCTGTTTTCAAGTACTGAGCAAAACACATCACTCAATACATCCTTTGCACTTTCTCCGTCATTCAGCAGATTGTATGCATGAATATAGAGCTTTTGCCAATATTTCCTATACAATACAGCTATGGCATTTTGGCTACTATTCATATCTTTGTGGTTACTTTTTGCATTTAATTAAGCACAAAGATAACCAAATAACACAAAAAGCAATCAATTCATTAAAAAATATTAGAAATCATATTCTAATATATTAACGTATCATTTCTTTTCAAGAAGATGCGGTTTGTAATTGTATCCGGAAGTTCTGATTCATAATGTGTTACCATAATCATCGTCTTATCTTTACGTTTACAGAAGGCTTCGATCACCTTTTTGACCCGACGACGATTGTAAGTATCCAATCCATGAAGCGGTTCGTCCAAAATCAGTAATTCAGGATCTTTGACGAAAGCACGTGCCAACAGAGCCAGACGTTGCTCCCCACTGGAAAGCTGCAAGAAAGGTTTGTCTTTCAAATCGGCAATGCCGAATATATCCATCCACCACTCACATACAGCCATTTGCTCCGGTTGGGGGCGTTTGTACAGTCCGATACTGTCGTGCAGTCCGCTGGCTACGATTTCAATAGCCGGCAAGTTTTTGAGATAAGCACGATGCATCTCGGGACTTACATATCCGATGTGTTTCTTGATTTCCCAAATACTTTCTCCAGTTCCCCGTTTGCGTCCGAAAAGGCTGATGTCGCAAGCGTATGATTGTGGATTATCCGCACAAACCAAACTCAATAATGTAGACTTTCCTGCACCGTTCTCCCCGCTCAACGCCCATTTCTCCCCACGATGCACTGTCCAGTCCAGTTCGTTCAGAATAGTGCGGTCGCCATAGCGGATACTTACCTTATTCAGTTTCACCACTTCGTCCGAGTCATAGTTGTTGCCGTCATAAGGCAAATCAATAATCCGTTTCTGCAATTCATCGAAAGAAGTAGTTGCGTCTCTGTTGCGGAAAGCAGTCAGGTAGGCTTCGCGTTCCATCTTGGAAAACACTTCCATTTTATCAACAGGGATAACGTGAGTGATAAAGGAAGGTATATCATCCATCATGGAAAGCACCAGAATAATCTGGACGGACGACATTTTTGTCAGACGTTCAAGCAAAGAGAATAACAATTCGCGGGTAGGCGCATCCAGTCCGATAAACGGATTATCCATTATCAGAACGCGGGGGGCTGTCAACAGTGTCTTTGTGAGCTGGAATTTACGCAGTTCACCACTTGAAAGAAGGATTATCTTTTTATCAAGAAGAGGTTCGATGCGGAAGAGCTCGAACAGTTCATTTTTCAGTTGTTCGTCTTTAATCTCTCCCAACATTTCGCGGACGTCCGGCGTTTCATCCTGGTCGTGCGCATTCCAACGCTGTTGGTAGTAATAATTGGCATCTGCCGCTCCATAAGTATCACGGAACGCGATATATTTCACATTATCATAAACAGTTTGAGTAGCGGAAGGGGAAAAGTCATACCGGAGTGTTCCTTCACGTAGCGGATATTTTCCGATTAATGTATCTACAAAAAGGCTCTTGCCACCCCCATTGGGACCTACAATGGCTATATGTTCGTTCGCTCCGATAGTTGCCGTGATAGGTTTGGCTAAACGCACAAGCGGGTTGCGTGCTACGCCCCCCGCCATGCAGAATGTATTTTGACTCATATTTTTATATTCTGTTTTATTTTTGACCGCAAAGGTAACAATTTTATCACAGAATAAGCACTTTTCTTGTCTATTTAGTAAATCCGTAAGGCGGACATTCAAAATTAGTGATATTCAGTTTGTATTCCATCATATCTTTCAATTCATGCACCGGACGTTCCAGTTCATAAGGTATCGGCTGCTTGCTGAATTGCTGGAAATAGAGCAAGCAGGCATCTTTCCACCACACTGCGTCACGTGTCTGAATCTTCAACCGGTGCTGTACGTCACGGAAACGTTCCGGGTCGATGTATTTCTCCATAGGCGCCCATAACTTCTGGAAGTTTCTGGTTTCTTGCACCCCACGGTCATAAGCATAGCACAACTCCGCCCAAAGTGTACGCCCGCTCTTCATCCGATGATTCCAGGGAACATGGTGGAACCAAAGAAGCAGATTTTCGGGACAAGTATCTACATTATCCAGTTGTTCGCATAAAGGAGAATGATATTGTGCGGTCGCATTGCTCCCTTTGCTGCTGCGGTCGAATCCGATACCGCCGTCATCTGCCCTATGGTAATAAGAAGGCATCCAGTCGGGACGGGCACCGGGAATATCACACCAAGGCTCGGGCCCGTAATGATGTCCCCATGCAAAGATGTGATGCAGTCCTAACGGCATCATATAATCTACTACTGCTTCCCTCGACTCTTGGAGAAGTTGAGAGTTGAGAAGGGAGAGTTGAGAGTGAAGTTGTTGTCTCTCTTTGGAAGATATTTCATTGACGGAATCGTTGTACGGCTGTAAGGCAACCGGAAGAAAAGTTTGCCTCAACCATTCTTCACCGATCTGCTCGGAAGAAAGTGAATGTTTCCATGCCAAACGACCGAAAGCATACCAGTTGGCTTGGGCAAAAGGATGTCCGCACCAATTGATGTCATCACCGATATTGGTGACACCGGCAATAGCCGTCAATGAATGGGGGAACAAGGAGCCGTCCGTCACACGGGCGATGGTAGAGCCTGCGCCTTGTACGTAAGTGTCGCTGTCCAGACATTCTTTCCACATGGGAGCGAGAAAAACGAGGTGGTTGGAGAATCCCAGATATTCCTGTGTTATCTGAAATTCGGGCATCACGGGTGTTTTCTTCATGGCTCCGAATAACGGGCTGAACGGTTCGCGGGGCTGGAAATCAATCGGGCCGTTCTTTATCTGTACAATCACATTGTCGCGGAACTTTCCGTCCAAAGGTTCAAATTCAAGATAGGCTTGCTTGGCCCGGTCGCTGTCCGTGGGCGAGTAAACGAAAGCACGCCACATGACGATGCCACGATAAGGTTTCAATACATCGGCAAGCATGTTCGCCCCTTCGGCATGAGTACGCCCGTAGTCACACGGTCCGGGTTGTCCTTCGGAGTTTGCTTTCACCAAAAAGCCTCCGAAATCGGGTATCAGCGAATAGATATCTTTGGCTTTTTTCTTCCACCAGGCAATCACCTCTTTATCCAACGGATCGGAGGTGAATAAACCACCTAAAGCTGCCGGGGAAGAAAAGTTAATTGAAAGATATATTTTCAAACCATAAGGACGGAAGATGTCTGCCAGAACTTTGACTTTCTGCAAATAATCATCAGATAGTATCTTAGGACTTGCATTGACATTGTTTATCACAGTGGCATTAATACCGATGGAAGCATTGGCGCGTGCATAAGCTTCATAACGGGGAGAAACAACCGACGGGAGTTCGTCCCATTTCCAAAGCGAATGTCCGGCATAGCCACGTTCGATTGTACCGTCTAGATTGTCCCAATGATTCAAGACGCGAATCCGGTAATCCGGTTTTTCGAAGACATTTAAAGACTTCAATGTTGATTCGGATAATTGTCCGGTGGCTTGCAGACGAAGCAGATGATAAGTTCCGTAAAGTATTCCTTGCTCACCGGAAGAAGTGATTGTCAGATGGTTACCGTCTTTAGAAGCGCGGATGATGTACCCGTCAGTTCCTAATGCACGCAGTTCCTTATTTTTCTGTATTTCCAGCGTTATGGGGATTCCTCCCTGCCAGAAGTTCCGCAATTCGGAAACGGCGATATTTAATGTAGGAGATTGTTTCTTATTCATTATTATTGCTTTTGCTCCCGTTGAATAACGAAGCCACAAAGCACTCCCATCTTCTGCATAAACAGAGAAAAGACTGAAAAACAGGACAAATGTCAATATAGATATAATCCTCATAAGTAATAGTTCAAAATTCGTTTCATAAATGGGAATTTAGCAGTTAGGCTGAAAGCCTTACAATTATATATTTATTGGGGTGCCCTGAAAGGGTTTAATTACATAGCGTAGGGCAACGCCCTACGAAAAAGACACACCAGCCACAAGCCCTGAAAGGGCGGAACCGTATACAAAATTATGCCCTTTCAGGGCGCAAATTCAGATTGTCGTTTTTACGTAGGGCGTTGCCCTACGCTATATAATTAAGCCCTTTCAGGGCACTTCGCAAAATTATCATTTGTCGACTATTCATCCAGTCCTTCAATCGTGATGATTTTTCCATCAGCATCGTATTGCAGTTCACAGACTTTTAAGCTACGAAGCCAGGTTTTCCCTTCGGAAGGTACGCAATCGTGATGGAACAGATACCATTTTCCTTTGAACTCAACAATAGCATGATGAGTAGTCCATCCCACTACCGGAGTCAGGATAACTCCCTGATAAGTAAATGGTCCGTATGGATTGTCACCTATTGCGTAACAAAGTAGATGGGTATCGCCTGTAGAGTAAGAGAAATAATATTTCCCATTATACTTATGTACCCAGGAAGCTTCGAAGAAACGACGTTCTGTATCTCCTGCTGTCAAAGGTTTACCGTTTTCATCCAGAATGACTAACGGACGCGGTTCTTCCGCAAACTCCATCATATCATCACTCAAACGAACGACACGGGATGGCAAGGCCCCCTCCTCTCCTTCGGGTAAAATGGCTGATTCCAATGCTTTATTATTCCGGTAACGTTGAAGCTGTCCACCCCACAGTCCGCCAAAATACATATAATAATTACCATCCCCATCATTCCAAACAGCCGGATCAATGCTATAACTTCCTTTCATCGGGTTTGCTTCCGGAATAAAAGGTCCGTATGGTTTATCGCTCACAGCTACTCCGATACGGAATATGTCGTTTTGGTCTTTCAATGGAAAATACATATAGTATTTGCCGTCTTTAAAAGCAACATCACAGTCCCAAAGCTGACGGCCCGCCCAAGGAATATCTTCCGTAGAAAGTACAACCCCGTGGTCAGTAATCTCTCCATTCATTACATCATCCATAGAATACACATGGTAATCTTTCATATTGAAGTGGTCTCCATTATCATTTTCGGCAATACCACTCTCCCAATCATGCGAGGGATAAATGTAAAGTTTGCCATCAAACACGTGTACGGCAGGATCAGCCATATAATCACCGGGAACTAAATATCTTTTTTCTGTTTTCATGGTTTTATTCTTATTGCAACAGTTCTAAATTAATTTTATAAATGGGAATTTTGCGGTTAAATGGGAATTTTGCAGTTAGGCTGAAAGCCTTAC
>ULXT01010811.1_pt1 | contig 25125 bp, 29 predicted proteins | sample 1961571 | NCBI WGS metagenome assembly ULXT01 (sample SAMEA4835846, study PRJEB28245) | human gut metagenome | biome: gut microbiome; material: fecal sample | place: Denmark | collected 2008
ACAGCTTAATTATTTTGTCCAACTTTTTGGGTGCATATCAGTTTTAAGGCTTTGAGAATGCGTTTTCTTTATCATTTTAATATTTCCAAATTGTTTTCATCAAGTAAAATGTTTACAGCATCTAAATCCTTGCCGTGTTCAATAGCGTAAAAAATAAGGCCATCGCGTCTGTCACGTACATAAAGCGGCCGTTCGCCGGCGTATTTTAGTAAGTTCTGCGTTTCGGTAATATTGGCTTGAGCGGCAAGTGCCAAAATAATAAGTTTGTCGCGCCCAGGATTTTTGTTTCCGTTTAAAATATGATATACGTAAGTCCTTTCAAGGTTTGTTTTTTTTATAAAATCAGCTTTATTTGTTAGGCCCTTTAAATCAAGCAGATAATTTAAATAATTAACAGCTGAAGGAAATTTAATTTCGGATGTATTTTTATTGTAAAATTCATCATATGATTGTGCCTGCGTAAGTTCAGACTGTAAATCTTCGGTTGATTTTTCCATAATACACCTCTGAAAAATTCTATGCTATAATATTATACAACAAATTCATGGTCGGAGTAAAATGAGTATTACAGCTGAATTTATTGAAACTAATTTTAAAAGAATATCGGTATTGAAAGAAAATGCAAATGGCCGGACAGAACTGGTGGCAGATACTACGGGTGCCGTTTATATCCGCAAAATTATTGCACGTACCGGTTTACCGTATAAAAAGCTGGCGCAGATAAAATGCGCGCATATACCTGAAATTTATTATTGTGCGGAAGCATATGGCAAAACTTATGTAATAGAAGAATTTATCAGCGGTGAAACTTTAGCGGCAGAGCTTGAACAAGGCAAAAAATTTACAGCAGAGCAGGTTCGTAATATTGCTTTGCAAATTTGCGAGGCACTGATTGTACTTCACGGGCATGGCATATTGCACCGCGATATTAAACCTGGCAACATAATTGTGCAGGGCAGCAGTGTTTGGCTGATTGATTTTGGGGCTGCAAAAGCTGAAGGCAGCACTAAAGAACATGATACTGTTATTTTAGGTACGCCTGGTTTTGCTCCGCCGGAACAATATGGTTTTACAACAACGGACGCACGCAGTGATATTTATGCTTTGGGAAAAACTATGGAATTTCTTTGCGGAAGTTCTCATAATGCAAAGCTTTGCAAAATAATTGCAGGCTGTACTGCCTTCGACCCGCAAAAACGTATAGCTTCTGCAGTAGAATTAAAAAAGCGGCTGCTTAAAAATAACAGCGGCAAAAAGAAATTTATTTTCATAATTTTAGCAATGATTATTGCGTGCAGCGGAATATATTTTTTGTTTAACAGGCATGTGCAACAAGAAGCTATACCGCCCGGCACAGAACAAAAGGCTGAAGAAAAAGTACAACCTAAAGATGCGCCGCAGGAAAAACCAAGCGAACAAAAAACAGAGATTGAGCAGCCGGTGCAAAAGCCGAAAGCTGCTTTGCCACAAGAACAAAGTCAAAGCGCAGCAGCAAACAACATAACACTGAACGCCAATAATTTAGTGTTTGCGGTAAATACAAATCCGCTTAACGAAACGGCACGTAAACAAGGTGCGCAGCAAGGGCTAACGTTATTGCAGTCGGAAAAATATCCTGTTTTTACAGTACAAAATAACAGCGAACAGGTAATGGAAAACCCGACAGTGAAAATAAAGTTTAACGGTATTTGTGCAGTTGGAAATAATTTTGCAGCAAAAGCGTGGGGAGGCAGAACGCTTAACTGGCAGCTTACAAAAAATGCTGCAGGCTATGCCGATGAGGTAAGAATTTTGCTAACAGGCACGATACCTGCCGGAGATTATTTTGAGTTTCCGTTGACAGGCGCAATAGCTGAATATTATCAAACAGGCAGTGAGCCGGCAGTTGAAGTTACAGTAAGCGGCGATAATATAACACCTATAACGAAGAACTATAATATAAAAATAGACTAAAATTTTAGCGCAGATTTACGGTCTGCGCTATTTTTGTGTCCTGATGGGACACCGATTAAAATTTAATTTAGTTTAAAATAAGAACTGTAAAGTACTAAAAATAAAATTGCAGGCGCCTTTGCATAAACTATTAAAGCTAAATTTAAAACCATAAGTGCAAGAAGCATTTTTATATAAATGTCATAATTATTTATATAGCGACAGGTTGGTGATTAAATGGGCGATGAACGCGAGCGGTATATTAAAATCGGTGCCAAAATAAAATTTTACAGGCAGCTTAAAAAGATTGGGCAAACAGAACTCGCAGGAAAAGTAGGCATAACCTCACAGTATTTAAGCAAAATAGAATGCGGAAAGCAAATGCCAAGCTTGCAGGTGCTTTTACTGATTGCAGAAAAGCTGGAGATTGACGCAGCGGCACTGATTAGTGATAGTGTTGTGTAAGTGCTGAAAAAGATGATTTTGCATATTATAAACTTTAAATGTAGAAAATATAGCACAATTTATCAAAATATAGAACGGCACGCAGGTTATTTTTACGGCATAATATTAATAGATAATTGTAAAAAGGTGAAATATTATGTTTGCAATGGAATATAAACGTATAGGACTTAATATCCTTTATCATAGGCGCAGTAAAGGGTGGACACAAGAAATGTTGGCAAATAAATCCGGCGTGTCACGTTCAAGAATATCTGATATAGAACGTGGCAAAGAAGCTTTTAAAATAGATTCGCTAATGATGCTGGCAAAAGCGCTGGAAATAGATTATAGAGAATTATTAAAATAGTTTAAGGAGAGTGTACAACTATGAAGAAAAAATTTTTGATTTTTATTTCTTTTATTGTTGCTTTATTTATTTTTGGTTGTTCATCAGTAGAGAACGTACTTACCGATGATAGTAATGACGAAAAAATGAAGATAACTCAAGAAGAAATCATAAATGTAAAAAAATCAACTAATCCTAAAATATATCAAGAAATTATGAATAAATATCATGGAACTGATGACAGGGATATGGTAATTTACTATAATAAAATTTTATCTTTAAATGAAGAATATTATAAAAATAAATGTTTTGTTGAATATGATAATCCTCGTATAACTGAAAGACTATATTCTGGTGATATAAAAAGTGATATTAATAAAGCCGTATCAAAAATGTCGTTTAAAGTTGAACAAGATGATATGTCGTTATATAACGGTTGTGATTATAAGTTTAAAGTAGAAAATTTTAAAGATTCACCTTATGATATAGAGCCAAGTGTATTTTTTATTGTAAGAGATAAATTGACTAAAAAGCCAGTGGATTGTGGAAGAATAGATTTTGATATGCTAAAACCAGGAGAATCGGACGAAAAGGAAATTACGTTGCCAGTAGGAGAATTAGAATTAGTACCAAATACAGCAGCTTTATTGCCTAAAAAACTTATTGAAACAGGTTTGATTTTTGATACAGATATTTTAGAAGATTATCCAAGTAAACAATTTGCAAATAAGAAAGTTCCACATATATATAGCGGTAAAGTTATAAATGATAATACTCCTAAAATTTCTTTACAAAAAGATACTGTTAGAAAAGATGTGTTTGCTAAAGATACCAAAGTGGTAGTTTTGTTTTTAGATAAAAATAATAGATATATGGTATCTGATTGTATTGGTGGTTATGCCTATGTTGATAAAAATGACGTTATTCTTGATAATGGACAAGAATTAATGTTTAATCCGTTAGATTTGGGTATTATTGATTTATTAAATGCAGTTTTATGAAAGTATTAATTTAAGAGGTGCTATATGAGTAAAGTATTTAAAATTGGAGATAGCTTAATTGAATTTAGTGGCGATATAGATGCTTATAATGCAATTTGGAAGGAACTTTTGTTGAAAGCGCAGTATGAAATTACAGCTTTTAAAAAATTTTATGATGATGCTATTGATATAGATGAAGTAATAAAAAGTGGATATACAAGAGGTATAGTGGCAATAGATAATGTATTTTTATCTTTTGGAAATTTATTTATAAAAAATGGTTGCTTTGATTTTAGTGCTGAATATTTAAGAAATAATGATAAATTTCATTCTATTATACAGCCGTTTGAAGAAGCTTATAATGACATAGAGAAAAAAGTAAATTCTTTAGACGATTACGAAAAAATGAAAGCATTAGAACGTGAAATGGCAAAAGAACATCGTTATAAAATACGAGGTGGCGGTTTTGGTTTGGCTGGTGCTGCTAAAGGGATTATACAAGCAGAAGCAATTAACTTAACAACTGGTTTAGTGTATTCTGGATTTAACTTAATAGGTAATCTTTTTACAAGTATGTCAGTAACTGAAACAAAAAATGATTTGTATCAAAAGAGCAAAGATTACTTATGTATGTGTTTATATAAAAGTATGGTTGCTATTATGGATGTATTAGTTGAAGAATTAAAATTAGGGCTTGCTTTTGAACCAGATAAAGCTGAGAAGATTATTAATAATATTGAAAATAATGTTATACAAGGAGATTTAATAAAGGCGGCTTTGAATGAAGCAATAAAACAAAATCCTTATAATGATAGGATTTATACTAAGTATTGCTTATATTACAACGAGTTTGAAGAAGATATTGTAGAAATAGCAAGTTTTTTTGGCATTAATTTAAGTAATTATATTATTAGTTTGCATGAATATAATAATTATTATTTTAAGAATATTTGGCTTGCTTATGCAGCGAAAAATTTTCAAGAAGAACTTAATAAAGATTTTAATAAAATGTATCGATACGATTTTAGCCAAAAAATGTATGATAACAATTTTTGGATTACTTGTACCAATCAAGAGTTATTGAAATATATTATAAATGCTTATCAGAATTTGAAGAATAGATTTAAAAATGAAAATATCGAAAATGATAAAAATGCTATTGAACTAAAAAAATTGGCTAATATATCTAATTTTGACGAATTACAGGACTATTTTGATAAAAATATAAATTATTTTAAGGGAAAATTAGATTTATTGTTAAATACTGGTTGTTGTGTAAAAAGTTATAATTCTGATGAGTTTAGAAAAGCACTATTTGATTTACTTGATAAATATGAAATTGGTAAAAAAGACAGAAATATTTATTTAGGAAATTATATAAGAGAAGAACATATTTGTGAAGCTGAACAGATATTTGGTGAAGAAGTAAAAAGGTATGATGTCTACATTTTTATTAAAGCTAGAAATTACTATGGTAGCAAAGATAATATTTTTTTATTTACTTCTAACGGAGCGTATTTTGGCAACAATGAAGGACAAAAATTCATTGAATTTGGCGATATAAATGAAGTAAAAGTACAAGATAATATTTTTAGTAATTATGATTCTTTTTGGATAACATCTAAAAGTAATCCTGAAAATTTAATTTCTATTGATGATGAATATATATATTGTATTTCTGAAAAAGGAAATAATATATATATTAAGGCTGAGTATATTGTTAAAATAATTAATGATATTTTGACAATATATAAAAATGATAAATATATAAAAAGTGTCAATAAAGCACATCAAGAACAATCTGAAAAAAACAATAATATAGTTGAAGAAAACAATAGCATAGAGTTTGACTTACTTGCTTTTATTGAAAATAAGTATAAATTTTTAGAAGATGAAGAGGAAATATTTATTGGTAAAAATATTCCTGAAGATTTGTTAAATAAAGTTATTGATGATTATGCCATTCCATCAGTAAATGAAAAACCATATTTGTTAATTCATTCAACAAAGTACAATACATTTAAATCAATGTTACTTTGTAGTGATGGATTGCATATTGGACAATACGAATTATTTAAATTAAAAAGTGATTCGATAATTCATATTGGCATACAAGATTTAGAACAATATGGTGTAAAATACGATGAAGGTTTGCTTAACGATACTATTTGTTATAGAGATAGAGAGATATATAGAGATATTTCTCTTAAAAAAGTTATGAGTTCGTTAGCAAATTTAATTAATGCGTTAATTCCTATTGCATATTTTGAAAACTTTAAAAATAAATCATTTTATGAAGGCATATATTGTGCAATTGTGGGTGACTTATATAAAAAAGGCAAGGGAACAAAACCTGATTTAGAAAAAGCTGCATATTCTTATTTCAAAGGAATACTTTTATTTAATGATGAGTGGTGTTTATATGAATTTGGACATTTATATTTTGATGGTTTGTTTTTTAAAAAAGACAGAAAGAAAGCTAAATATTGGTTTATGAGAGCTGCTGATGTGGCGTTATCAAAAGGAGAAACCGAAAATGAAGGCGTTTTAAAAAATATAAAAAATAGGCAATCAGAATTAGAAAAAGTAGAACCGGTGACAGAAATAGAAGCTTTTACTGGAGATGAATTAAATAATAAAGATTTTCAAAAAATTATTGATGAAGTGAGAATTAGGAGAAAGAACGAAGAAGATTATTACTTGACTTTAAACAATATAAACGAATCTAAAAAATTAGCCGAAAAATACCATTCTAATAATATAACTTGGCATTGGTATTTTTATCCGGAAATTCCACCTGAAAATATAAAAATGTATCTTAACGAATATACATTGGGAAGATTTTTAAAATATGATGACATTTTAGCTGTATTAATGGTTGATAATGCAAGGATACCAGTTATTTTAATAACAAAATGGGGTGTAAAGTCATGTGCTAGAGCCAAATGCTTATTTTGCTATTTAGATAAAATTGTTTTGAAAAACAATTCAATTTATGTTAATGAGCAAGTGCTTTTAAAGGTCAAAAATGATGAACTTTTAATGAAAAATTTTGATATTTTGACACATATGTTTAACGGTGAATATGCTTTTGATAACATATTGGAAGAAAAAAAGTTTATGGGAATTAATGTGTTCCTAAAAGAGATAACATTAACTGATAATGAAATATTATCGTATGTAAATGCTTATAAAAAAATTTTAAATAATGGATTCTATTGGATTAATGAGTTCCCAGAGAAAAAATTAAAAAATGTTTTAAATACTTATGCTAACGGTTTTTCAAAAGATAGTATTATTATACTTTATGATGATACGATATTAGGTAGTGCAAAAGAGGGATTTATTGTACATAAATTCGGATTGAAAAATAGTAAAGGCATTGATATTCTTTTTTCGAATATAAAGAAGATAGAACCATCTTTCAAAGAGTTAAATATAATTTTAAAAGATAATACTAAAATTTTATTTTGGGAATTCTTTGAAGAAAAAGAGTGCCTGTGGTTTACTGTTTTGCTTGGTGCATTATTATCTGGTGAATATCTTTATAATTATGAAAGTATTTATCCTAAATGTGATGCAATTGAATTTAATATTATTAAGAAAAATTTAAATTAGGAGGCAATAAAAATGGAATGGTTAGTTTGGTTGGGATTAGAAGTTGGAGCATATAAAACAGGCATAACTGGGTTTCTATCATCTATTGTTAATGGTTTTTTTGAAGGCGTTTTTGGGATATTTTTTATAGCGTATGAACACAGTATTTATGCATTAATAGCATCAATAATAGTTGTAGCACTTATAAGTGGTGCTCTTGAAAAAAATAAAAAATTACAAAGTTTATTTATATTGAGCGTATTAATTAGTGGATGTTTTTTAAAAGATCATTATGTGTGGGGAATTATGGGTATAATATGTGTAATTCAAGAATTGTTAAAAAAGGAAGAAAAGTAAAAGTTTATAAATTGTATAGGAGGATAACATAATGAAAAAATTAATTATGACTCTTTTATTAGTATTTACTTTTTCTGGTACTGTTTTTGCTGAATTTCCAAAATATTTGTATGATAATCCAGATAATGTTTTTATAGGAGAGGTCAATGGTGTGGCTATTTATGTTATTAAAAGTAGAGCGATAGATCCTTTGGAAAGTGATGAGTTTAAACATTTATTAAAATATGATATGTTAGGTGGTAATTGTTTTTGGGTTAAATTTAATGAAAAAAACAGTAATGTTAAGACTAAAGTTGAAGTTATACCTGGACTATTTTATTATGAAAATAATAGTGGAAAGAAGAAAATGTATGCTGATAATATAAGAAAAGGCCATTATTTAAATCCAAATAGTCAAAATGAAATTGACAAAATACTTATGTTATTTGGGGAAGCTTTGTATCAAATTAAAAGAAATAAACCTTTTTACGAAACAATAAAAATACCATATGAATTATAATATTTTTATTATAAACCTTATTAAGTTGTTTGAGTTTTAAATTTGCAAAAGTTATAAATAACTAACTGTACTTGATTTGGTAAAAATATTCATACAAAAGAAAGTTCTTCTAATAGTACAATGATTTAGCTCATAGGTTACATACATTAGGTAAAATTGGAGGATTTTTTTAAATAAGAAAAATGATTAGTACACATATAATAAAATTGTAAATTTCATATAATATTTGTGATTAAGTACAGGATATTCTAAATATATAAAGTCTAGATTCTGGTATATAGAAATAATAGTAAGAATATTATGCGAAAAAAATCTGGTACACTAATACCGGTCCTTTTGGGCTTAATTGTTTGTATAGTAATGCTTTATTCAAGCCTTACTATTAATATAAGAAGATGCCACGACCTTGATAAATCGGGCTTATACATTTTTGCAACACTTTTAATTATACCTGCATTTAAATTAGTGTTTGCTAAAGGTACAACCGGTCCCAATAAATACGGCCCCGACCCGCTTGCAGGCAAACATTAATAACGGAGGGCTAAACATGGACGAACCCAAATACATCTGCCCAAGCTGCGGCGGATTAGTAGATTACGGCAGCAAGTTTTGTCCGCACTGCCGTTATGAGTTTGGCGAATGGACAGCGCAGGCTGTTGAAAATCAAAACAGTCTGCCCGGTGACGATAACGTTGATAATGGCAATGCTGAGCCGGAAGATAAAACGTCAAAAACATCGCCAATTTCTTTAATAGCGGTAGTTGCCGTGATTGTGGCTGCAATTGGCGGTGCTGTTTACTGGTTTATGAACAGTGACGATACCGAAAAAATAGTTGCCGAAGCCATTAAAACAGGCAACATGGCGCCGGTTTTTGAACTTTACCGTAATGCGCCGGACGCAGATAAGCCGCAGATTGCTTACGATATTGCCGACGCCGCTTTTGAAATTACATTAAAAAAAGTGGACAGCAACGATAACAGGCAATTTTTACAAACGCTGTACGAAGCCGTAAACAACGATAAAAATGCCAATCTGCATATCGAAGCAGGCGGAAGGGATGAATATATGTCGCCGTTTATCGCGTTGGTAAAATATGCCTATGTGCAGTCAACCTTAGAAAAAATGTTTAATGAAACCAAAGCGGACATTGAAGATTACCTGCCTGCCAACAAAGGCATTAACGCCGATACATTAAATCCGCGCGAAGTTAGAAATATTTACGCATGGATCGATCATCCCCTCGACGGTGGTTATGTGCTTTACGGAACGCAGCAGTTATTTTTTGAAACCTTTCCTAATTACAGAAATTGCCTGGGCGTTTTATATCTGCCCAATGGCGCCGATGGCAGCGAGCTGCCTGGGTATGCCTACAACGGCGACGTGCTGCAAATAGGCACAACCACCTTAACATGGAAAAACGGCAGAGAGCAGGACGTGCCGGAATATTTGCTGATACACCCGCAATTTAAAGAATTGCTGTGGAAAAATAACGCGCTGAAAGATGTATACAAACCGTTAGACCGGGTGCAGCAGGATTTAAAAACAATGCACGAGAATCTCGGTATCATCAAAAAGCATTATAAAAACGCAACGCCCAACCTTAATTTTGACGGCTTAAACTTTAATTCTACCGAAGATGAATTTTACAGCAAAGCACCGCTTCAATCGCAAAAAGGCAAGGGCACAATACATATTAGCAACGTGTTTGCCAACGGCGTAGTGGTTGATTTTATGCCGTATTTTAATTACCAGGTGCAGGATAGCGTAAGCGTAATTGAAAGTTTTACAGGCAGTTTTAGCAATGGCATAAAAATCGGCGACAGCCAAAACCAGGTTGCACAAAAAATGCAGCCTTACTACCAACTTTCGGCGCAGCCCGATTGGCTTAATTACTTAATGCCCAACGGGCAGACATACAGCTTTGGCTTTTTTGAAGGCAAACTTTACCAAGTAAACGTACGGGAAGCGCCGGACTGGAAAAACTGAATAACTTCATTTATAGGCAGCTTCACAGCAGGCTGCCTTTTGATTAACTTAACAAAACTCCAACACAAACTATATACCTAAAAATACAGTCTATAAGTGCAAAATAAAAAATTAAAAATATGAGAAAATAAAATATAGGGAGTGTGAGGATAGCCGTGTTTGCAATGCGATATAAAATGATAGGTTTGAAAATTGCATATTACAGAAAAATGCGCGGCTATACTCAGGGGCAGCTTGCAGGTAAAATCGGTATCAGTACAACATATTTAGGTCAGATAGAACGCGGCAATAACGGTAAAAGCTATTCACTCGAAACGCTGCTTCCGATTGCTGTAGGGCTTGATATAGATGTAAATTTACTTTTAAGCAGCAGCGAAAATATTTAATTATGTTTAAAGAAGGTAATTTGCTGTAATTTATAGAATTATATAAAATCTGTACTTCTGCTTTAAAATTAAAGCAGTTCTTGATAAAAATAAATTACACATAGCCACAATGCTGGCCAGATAGTTTTGTAATATATAACATATAAAATTGTCTGCAGAAGGTAATTATTATGACTACGGAACAAAAAGACTTAAAAATAGCTAAAGACCGCCTGCTTGCTATGTATGCGCAGCTTGCTGAAGGCAAGCCATTGTATAAAGCGCGCGAAGCAGTAAAATATAACTGCTCACTGCGTTCAATACAGCGTGACATAGAGGATTTGCGGTCTTTTTTTGCTGACAGAAGCGAAACTACCGGCGTAGTTCAGGAACTTATCTACGACAGAAAGCTTAATGCCTACCGTCTTGTGCCTCCGTTGCGTAATTTACTAACAAACGAAGAAACTTTTGCCGTGCTGAAAGTTTTGCTTGAAAGCCGCTCGCTGACAAAGGCTGAATTATTCCCGATACTGGAAAAACTTATAAGCTGCTGCGTGCCTCCGGATAACAGACGGCAAGTAACGGATTTGATAGCTAATGAAAAATATCATTACGTAGGACCACGGCACAAAAAAGAAATTCTTGAAAAAATGTGGAATTTATCTGCGGCAATAAGGGCACATAAAGAAATAAAAATAACCTACATGCGCCAGAGTGGTGATGATGTAAGCCGTGTACTCAAGCCTGTAGGCATAATGTTCTCCGAATTTTATTTTTACCTTGTAGGGTTTATAGATAAGGAAAACCAGCTTGAAAAAATAAAATTTGAGGTGGAAAATGACCCGTTCCCAACGATTTACAGGATAGACCGTATAAAAGAATACGCTGTAACTGATAGGCATTTTAACGTACCATACCAAAACCGCTTTGAAGAAGGAGAATTCCGCAAGCGCGTGCAGTTTATGTACGGAGGCAAACTGCAAAAAATAAAGTTCTGGTACAAAGGCCCTTCTGTAGAAGCTGTTTTAGACAGATTGCCAACGGCTAAAATATTACAGCATAATGGCAATGGTTATTTAATAAGTGCCGAAGTGTTCGGCAAAGGTATTAATATGTGGCTGCGCAGTCAGGGCGATATGGTGGAGGTAGTGGATGAGCAGCATAGAAATATATAATATAGGTATGTTATAATAAGAATACTTATAATTGTGTTTCGAAGGAAATGATAAAATGTTTAATTGTGATAAATGCGGATTATGTTGCCAAAATTTAAATAAATCTATACATGCTGATGATTTAAATGATGGTACAGGTGTGTGTGTTTATTATGATAAAAAAAGTAAATTATGTACTATATATAACAATAGACCGCCTCAATGTAATGTTGATTATATGTACAGAAAATATTTTTTAAAATATATGACATTGGATGAATATTATAAAATTAATTATGATATATGTAAATTATTAAAAAAAGAAGAAAAAGAAAGGATGTTTTAAAGTGGTACCGGTATTATTAGGGCTTGCCGCCGCAGGAACAGCATTATTTGGAGCAAAGAAAATGATGGATTCATCAAGTAATAATAGTAGAGCTAAGTCTTTACAAGAAAGTGCACAAAGTATATATGATACTGCAAAAGATAGGTTAGAAGATAATAGAGTTAGAACAAATAGTATGTTAGAAGAATTAGGAAAAACAAAAATAAATGTCTGGGCGAACGAAATGGGCGATTTTATCAATGTTTTTAGTCAATTTAAAAATGTTGAACAAGAAGGAAGTTTAGCGCAGGAAGGGAAAATTTCTATTAATCAGGAAACAATTAACGAATACCAAGGGGCTGCATTAAAAGCATCTGAAATGTTAAAAGCAGGACTTGGAACGTTGGGAGCAGGAGCATTGGCAGGTGTTGCTGCTTATGGTGGTGCTAGTATGTTTGCTGCTGCTTCTACTGGTACTGCGATTTCGGCATTATCTGGTGCTGCTGCTACAAATGCAACATTGGCGTTTTTTGGTGGTGGTAGTATTGCTACAGGTGGTTTAGGTATGGCTGCTGGTGGAGCTGTTTTAGGCGGCGTAGTTTTGGGGCCTATTATGGCAGTTGCTGGCAGTTTGATGGCTGCAAAATCTGAAGAAAATTTAGCTAATGCAGAAAAAATGTATAGTGAGGCATGCAATGCAGCAGAAAAAATGAATGGTATGTCTGATATCCTTGTAAATATTTATGACATTTCTTATGATTATAATGATTTTATTCTGAATTTTTCTGAAAATTTTAGGAGTACTATTTCGTTGTTGAATGATGTGTATGTTCAAGAATATGATGAATGTAAAAAATCTTTTTGGAATAAAGTGAAATTATTATTTGGAGTAAAGGTTAAAGTTGATTATAGAAAAATGAAACTGGAAAATAAACATACTTTGCATCTTGCTTGGTTAATGGCGCAGACTATGCAAAAATTACTAACTACTAATTTAATTAATGAAGAAGGTAATGTATGTGAAGAAGCAAAAGATGTATTAAGTAACAGTAAAGAATTAACTTCTAATAAACTATTATTGACAGAGGGATGAGTTTATAAATAATTATGGAAAATAAAAAGAGGTATGAAGAAAGCAATGCAATTTTTATTAGCAGTCAAGTTACGGATTTAGCTAATAAAAATTTACAAAATGGAACTGACGTATCTATTCAAGCTATGGATTTATTTTCATGGAAGGGTAATAAACTTGCTAAAGTTGGTTATGAACAAGCAAAAGGAAATTTATTTGAATATATCGAAGCTGCTAAACTTTTAAGAAATAATGCAAATGCTGGTTATCAGAATTTTGATGTTTATCCAGTTACTGATGTGCCAGTTAGTAAAGGTGGTTATGGAGGGCATACTGCTCCTGATGATTTTCGGTTTGTACAAAATGATAAAGTAATTTTTCGAGGACAAGCAAAAGTTAATAATGATCCACATGATACCGCAGTCAATTTTGTTAATCCTAAATATAATGGTATGCAGAAAGTTACAACATCTGATACATTTGAAGCTGTAAAGTACGAATTGAGAATGATGAAGGAAAATAACGAAATATCAGATGCGCAATATCATGAAGCAATGTCCAGTATTAGAAAGTGTTTGACTGATGATAGAACAGGTGTATCATCTGGTGGAACAACAACTGAAGAATTACAGCAGTTTCGTAAAAGAAATGGAAAAGTAGATGTAGATGCTGTTTTAAAATATGCTAAAAATTTTGAGCGCCAGCAAGTGGTTTATGAAGTAGCAGGCGGAGTTGGTAAAGGAGCTGTATCTGGTGGTATAATAAGTGGATTTATTACGGCGGTTAAAGGAAGTTGGGATTTATATAAAGATAGAAAAAATTTAGACCAAGTACTCAAAGAAACTGGTATGGCTGTAAAAAAAGGTGGAATTCGAGGTGCTTTTGCTGGTGGCATAACATCAATTTTGCGTATTACGGGTGCTAAAAATTCAATTCCGATGCTAAAAGATACGAATGTAGCAACAGCATTAGCTTCGGGTATAGTTGATTGCGGAGTATCTATTTATGCTTATACAAAAGGTGAAATTTCCAAAGAGCAATTAATAAGTGAAATGAAATCTACTGTTGTACAATCAACATCAGCATATTATTTTACATCGGCATTAAAAGTTGCGGTTGGTACAAGCGGAGGAGTATTTTTACCAATGGCTATATATGCAGCTACTAGCTATGCTTTAATGTCGACAAAAGCTATAATAGAGCAAGCTAAACTTAATGCTCAAGAATATAGAAGAATTGCTAGTTTATATGACGAAGAGACAGCTGCTTTAAAAGAGTATAGGGAAAAATTATTAAAACAATTTGATATTTATAAAAATGAAAGAAGAATGGCTATGAATCGATTTTTAAATATAATTGATGATAGCATTAATAATGAAAACAATTATAGTCAAGCAGTTTATGCTATGGTTGGACTGTCAAATCAATTACAGTATTCTTTACAACATAAAGAATTTGCTGAATTTGATGCAGCGATGCGTATAGATGACAATTTTGTTTTGCGTTAAAATAATATCTTTCTTTATACGAGATAGCCAAAACTTGGCTATCTTATTTTTTATACTATAAGTACAGCAAAAGCGGTAAGGCTTTTGCTGGTGATAGTGATAAAAATAAGATTTGCAAAAGAAAGAGAGGTTGTTTATTATGGCATTTCCGGTTGTATGGGCAGTAGGCAGTTTTATTGGCGGGCTTTTGGCAAAAGGCTTTTATGATAATGTTATTGCCGAAAACGATGATGATTATGAATTAAAAAGCGGTTATTCCGATGATGTTTTGACAGCGCTTTTGGATAAACTGCAAAAAGCAGGTGACGCTAAAGGTTTATACGATTTTGGCTGTATTTTAGAGAAAGAGGATATTGACTGGGCGCGTAAATTTTTAAAGGCTGCTGCCGGTATGGATTTTGCTATTGCACAAAACAAGTTGCGCAGCTTGAATGAAGATTAAATAAAAAAGCCGGAGTTGTAATTAATAGGCAGCTCCGGTTTTGTAGTTATTATAATTAAGGCGGTGATAATATGGGGTATGCTTTAGGTGCCTGGCTGTGCAGTTCTTTAGCTTATGTTTTTGTTGAATATTTTTATCCGCACAAGCGATTACAGGCAGTTGTTGTATTGATGGTTATAGTTAATATTTTACTGGCTATTGTACATAGCTTGCCGCAAAATGCTTCTGTGATAAATTTGTTGTGGAGTGAATTGTAATGCAGTTTACTAAGGATGAAGTTTGTTCTATTATTTGCTATGGGCTGATGTTTGCGGCGTTGTTCAAGGCTTTGCAGTTAAAAGGAATTACTTTTTAATTTAACAGCCTGATTTTTGCGCAAAAAGCGTTGCTGGTGTAAAATTAAATTATAATGTTTTACGGGAGGCCTCAAAATGCCGTTACAAATTATAAAAGCAGATATAACTACGTTAAAAGTAGACGCTATTGTTAACGCAGCCAATAACAGCCTTTTGGGTGGCGGCGGTGTAGACGGTGCCATACACCGCGCAGCAGGCAGAGGACTGTTGGAAGAATGCCGCAGGCTTAACGGCTGCCGGACCGGTGAAGCCAAGATAACCGGCGGGTATAATTTGCCTGCAAAGTATGTAATTCATACAGTAGGCCCGATTTGGCGCGGCGGCAAAAGTAAAGAAAAGGAATTACTGCAATCGTGCTACCGTGAGGCACTGAAGCTTGCTGTGGCCAATAACTGCGAATCGGTGGCGTTTCCGCTGATATCTGCCGGTGCATATGGTTACCCTAAAGATGAGGCTTTGGCTGTTGCGGTAAAAACTGTTGGTGAATTTCTTCTGCATAATGATATCAGCGTTTATATTGCGCTTTTTGAGGCAAAACTACGGCGCACGGAAGCAGAAATTTTAAAAGAACTTTCGCTGTTTTTAGGCAAAGAAGATTTTGAAATTCCGTTAGAAAAATTAAGTTTGTTAAAATTTTGCAATGCTCCTGCCGCAGCTGTTTTTAACAAGAGCATGCGTGATGAAGAACTTGAGCGCTGCCTGGCCTATGCAGATGAAAGTTTTTCACAAATGCTGCTTCGCAAGATAGACGAAAAAGGTATGACGGACGCAGAATGTTACAGGGCTGCAAATCTGGACAGACGGTTGTTCAGCAAAATACGCGGCGACAAAAATTACAAGCCGAAAAAGCAGACTGCTGTTGCTTTTGCAGTAGCGCTTAAGCTTACGCTAGACGAAACGGAAGAACTGCTGGAAAAGGCCGGTTTTGCTCTGTCGCCGTCGCAGCCTTTTGATATTATTGTGGAGTATTATATAAGCCGCGGTATTTATGATATCTGCGAAATAAATTTGTCTTTGTATAAGTTTGACCAGCTTTTGCTTGGCGGCGCAAATGTCGCTTGAAAGGCGACCTTTTAAAAATGAAAATCTTTTACAATAAAGCTGTAAGCAAAATAAAGTGCTTGCAGCTTATTTATATTTTGGAGGTAAAAGATTATGAAAAAGAATTTAACGGAATTGGTATTTATTCTTGACAAAAGCGGTTCTATGAGCGGCCTTGAAAAAGACACGGTCGGCGGATTTAATTCGATGCTTAAAAAGCAGAAAGAAAGCGGCGGTGAAGTGCTTGTAACGACAGTGCTTTTTAACCATGAAACGGAAACTGTTCATGACAGGCTTAAAGCAGAAAATGTGGGAGCTTTAACAGAAAAGGAATATTATGTTGGCGGTTGTACTGCACTTTTGGATGCGGTTGGCAAAACTGTTGAGCATATAAAAGGCATTCATAAATATATCCGTGACGAAGATGTACCGGAACATACATTGGTTGTAATTACTACGGATGGTTTGGAAAATGCCAGCAGGCATTATACGGCATCGCAGGTAAAACGGCTTATTGAAGCACAGAAAGAAGCCGGCTGGGAGTTTTTGTTCTTTGGTGCCAATATAGATGCAGTAGCAACGGCAGCCGGTTTTGGTATTGAAAAAGAGCGCGCGGTTGATTTTAATAATGATGGCGAGGGCATTAACCTTAATTTTGAAGGGGTGTGCAAATTTATTAAAACGATGAGCGCCGGAGCACCGGACGGCGCAGAATGGAAGCGCGACATTGAAAAAGATTATAAATGCCGGAAAAAACAAAAATAAATAGAAAAAACAGGACGGCTGATTAGGCTGTCCTGTTTTCGTTATACAAAACAAAAACGCTTTTGAAATAAATTCAGAAGCGTAAATTTCATTCTGGTGCCGAAGGCCGGACTCGAACCGGCACGTGGGGTAACCACGCTTGATTTTGAGTCAAGTGCGTCTGCCAATTCCGCCACTTCGGCACGTTTTTATTGTCCGTGGTGTCACGGAACAATAGTAATAATACCATGGCAGGTTGTTTTTGTCAATAGTTTTTAATTTTAAGTAAAATAATATTTAAAGTACCGGTTTTGTAAACTATTTTTAATATTTTATTGTTTTATATTTTTTGTTGGTTTTGATATAATATAAGCATAACCATATAAAAGAAGGATTGTATAATGAGAGTTAAATTTGATGAATCTTTAAAAATCAGCGGCCCGTATGGCGATATGGACGCTAAGTTTCAGCCGTGCCAGGATGACGAAGCACCGAACAACCTTTTAATAATGGCGCACGGTTTCCGCGGCAGCATGGAAGGCGGCGGCAGAGCGGCTTATCTTTCGCAGATGGCGTCGCTGTTTGTGAACGTTCTGCGTTTTAATTTTACCGGCAGCCAGATTCTTTCGCATCAGATTGAAGAATTGAATGCTGTGCTTGATTTTGCAATGAAAGAATATAAAAATCCGCGTATTTTTTTGCTGGGGCGCAGCATGGGCGGAGCGGCTTCGTTGGTTACTGCTTCGCGCCGCAGCGAAATTGCAGGGCTTGCTTTATGGGCAACGCCGAATGATTTGCACGCTACTTTTAAAAATGCGCTGGGCAGCGAGAATTACAACCGTTTAAAAAACGGAGAAACGCTTAATTTGGAAGATGAACGCGGCAGCATTACGCTGACACCGGATTTTGTAAGTGATCTTGATAATTACGATTTGCAGGCAATGCTTAAAGCGTGGCAGAAACGCCCGCTGCTTGTAATTCACGGCAGTGAGGATGAAACGGTGAATGTAGAGCAGGCGCAGCGCAGCTTTGCTCTTGCGGGGCGGCCGAAAAAACTGGTTATTGTAAACGGGGCCGACCACAGTTTTACCAATCACAGCAATAAAGCGGCGGAAGAAGTTATCGGCTGGCTGCGTTCGCGCCTGTAATTTTTGACGCGTGAGTCTTTTAAGAGGTATAATATACTTATAACTATTTTTATATTTTGGGAGGAATGGTTTTGAAAAAACTGTTACTGTTAATAATGCTTATGTGCAGCGTGGCTGTAAGCGCTTGCGGCAGCGAACCGCAGAAAGAAGCAATGCCTCCGGCAACGGCGGTGTTTGAAACCAATATGGGCAATTTTGAAGTGGCTCTGGCAACTGATTTGGCGCCGAATACCTGCAAAAATTTTATTGACCTTGCCAACAAAGGTTTTTACAACGGCGTAATTTTTCACCGCGTTATCGATAATTTCATGATTCAGGGCGGCGACCCGACGGGAACCGGTATGGGCGGCCCCGGCTACACCATTAAAGATGAGTTCAGCAGCAAGCTGCTTCATGACGGGCCGGGTGTACTTTCCATGGCTAATGCAGGCCCTGATACCGGCGGCAGCCAGTTTTTCATCACGCTGCGCGACTGCCCGTGGCTTGACGGCAAACATGCCGTGTTTGGCAAAGTAACCAAAGGCATGGAAGTTGTTTACCGCATTGGCAAAGTGGCAACCGACGCTAACGATAAACCTTTAAAAGATGTTGTAATTAACAAAATAACCATTAAGCAGTAACGAAAGGAGCGCGGACTTGACTTTAATGCAAAGCGAAGGCTTGATTGAAGTACAGGACCAGCAGGAGATGCTGGCCATTCTGGGGCGTAATGACGAACTTTTGCGCGTTATTCAGGAGTGTTATGACGCTAAAATCGTAGCGCGCGGCAATGTAATCAGTTTCAGCGGCAGCGAAGAAGAAGTAAAGCAGCTGGAGAACCTTTTTAAGGAGCTGTTGTTTTTGGAGCGTCAGGGTGCTGCCATTACCACGCACGATGTGCGTTACAGCATACGCATGATTGCCGAAGCGCAGCTTGACGCACTGCACCGCATGTATGCTGATACGATTATCGTAACAAGGCGCGGCAGGCAGGTTAAGGCAAAAACACTGGGGCAGTGGAATTATATTGACGCTATCCGCCGTAATGCGATTACCATTGGCATAGGGCCTGCCGGTACAGGCAAAACTTACCTGGCTGTGGCGCTTGCAGTTAAGGCGCTGAAAAACAAAGAAGTTGAGCGTATTATTTTAACGCGCCCTGCCGTTGAAGCAGGTGAAAAATTAGGCTTTTTGCCCGGCGACATGCAGGATAAAGTTGACCCTTACCTGCGCCCTTTGTATGATGCGCTTTATGATATGCTTGGCAATGAAACTTTTCAGAAATATATTACCCGCGGCACGATTGAGGTTGCGCCGCTGGCGTATATGCGCGGACGTACGCTGAACGAAGCGTTTATTATTCTGGACGAGGCGCAGAATACTACGCCGGAGCAGATGAAGATGTTTTTAACCCGTTTCGGCTTCGGCTCTAAAATGGTTATAACAGGTGACGTTACCCAGATAGACCTGCCGGGCGGCAAAAAGAGCGGTTTAAAGCAGGCCGCCTATATTTTGCGCAATACTCCCGGTATTGGCGTGGTAAATTTTGGCGAAACGGATGTTGTGCGCCACGAAATTGTCGGTGCCGTTATCCGCGCTTACGAAGAATACGAAAAAGAAAAGCATAAACGGGAGAAAAAACATGCTGATAACGTTAGAAAATGACCAGGACAAAATAGTAATAGATGATGCTTTAAAGAGCAGGCTTGTTGCCGGGCTGAATGCTGCTGCACGCCTGCACGGGCTTACTGAGCAGACGGAAGTTGACATTACCATTGTTGACGACGAAGAAATACACCGCCTGAACCGTGAATACAGGGATGTTGACCGCCCGACCGACGTTTTAAGCTTTGCGCTTGACGAAGGCGGTGAAGATGAACCGGAACTGTTAGACGCGCCGGAAGAACACCTTTTGGGCGACATTATAATTTCTGCCGAAACTGCGCAGCGCCAGGGTGAAGAATTTGGGCACGGGCTGACGCGCGAAGTGGTTTACCTTGCCGTACACGGGCTTTTGCATTTGCTCGGTTATGACCACATGACGGAAGAAGACAAGGTAATTATGCGTGCCAAAGAAGAAGAAGCCCTGCGTGAGATTGAACTGAGCAAGGAATTTTTAGAAGGCGGCAGATAATGGACGCAAAAGAACTGATGAAAATAGCGCGCAAAGCGCGCCAAAATGCCTATGCACCGTATTCGCACTTTGCCGTAGGCGCGGCGCTGCTGGCTGAAAGCGGCAGGGTTTATACAGGCTGCAATATAGAAAACGCCAGTTACGGCTTAACCTGCTGCGCGGAACGCAACGCCATATTTGCGGCAGTTGGTGCCGGTGAGCGCAGGTTAAAAATGCTGGCAGTAGCGGCGGACAGCCCCGAACCGGTAGCACCCTGCGGAGCATGCCGCCAGGTAATTGCCGAGTTTGGCATACCGCTTGTTGTTATGGGCAATTTAAAGGAAGAAACCAAAACCATGACGGCAGAAGAACTGCTGCCTTACGGTTTTGGGCAGGAAAGCATGAATAACAAAGGAGAGAAATAAAATAGAAAAGAACAAACATTACACAGGCTTTGCCGCTATGGTTGGCAGGCCTAACGTTGGCAAAAGCACATTAACAAACGCGCTTATCGGCGAAAAAATTGCCATTATGAGCGACCGTCCGCAAACAACGCGCAATAAAATTATGTGCATTTTAAATACTGATAACGCGCAGATTATGTTTCTCGACACGCCGGGTATTCACAAACCGCATCACAAGCTTGGGCAGTACATGGTGCGTGCGGCAGAAAGCACGTTAAAAGAGGTAGACGTAATTCTTTTTGTTGTTGACGTAAGCGAAAAACGCGGCGCAGGCGAAGATTACATTATCGAACAGCTTAAAAAAGTTAAAACTCCGGTAATACTTGTTGCCAATAAAGTTGACAAGCTGGAGGATAAATCAAAACTTTTCGGCATTATTGCCAATTACGTAAATGATTATAATTTTGCGGCCGTGGTGCCGGTATCTGCCTTGCAGGACACGGATTTTAAAGCGCTGGTGGATGAAATTACCAAATATCTGCCGGAAGGGCCTGCATATTATGATGAGGACATGATAACCGACCAGCCGGAACGCGTAATTGCAGCCGAAATGATACGCGAAAAAGTTTTGACAAATACGCGCGACGAAATTCCTCATTCCGTTGCTGTTGAGGTTGAAGAATTTAAAGTGCGTACCAACAACGATATTTATATCCGCGCTACTATTTTTGTGGAGCGCGAATCGCAGAAGGGCATTGTTATAGGCGCCAAGGGCAGCCTGCTTAAAAAGATAGGCCTGGAAGCCCGCAGCGACATTGAAGCGCTTTTGGGCGACAAGGTATTTTTGGATTTGTGGGTTAAAGTTAAGCCCGACTGGCGCAACAAGGACAAAGCCTTAAAACAGTTTGGCTACAGCAGCTAATTTATTTATGTGGGGAGAGATGACTTATTGACAGTCACGTGGCGGATTTATTAAAAATTTTGGCCGCCCTTTTAATTACAGGCTTAAATGCATTTTTTGTTGTATCTGAATACGCTTTGGTAAGCATCCGCCCGGCAAGGCTTGAAGAGCTTATTGCACAGGGCAACAGCCGTGCGGAGCTGGTGCTTAAAATGACGCAGAAGCGCGATACTTATATAAGCGCCGTTCAGCTTGGCATAACGGCGTCATCGCTGATTTTGGGCTGGTTCTGCGGCCCGCTTCTGGCAGGCATTATTGCCGACGGCTTTGATTTAATCGGCGAGCACTGGTATGACGACGGCGTGGTTGTTTTATGCGCATTTTTGCTGATTGTGTTTGTGCATGTTGTGTTCGGCGAGCTTGTGCCGAGGGTTATCAGCCTTGCGCATGTGGAGCATGCGGCAATGGCAATAGCTTATCCGCTGATATTTTTCCATTATTTAATGTACCCGCTGGTTGTGTTTTTTAATAAAGCAGCCAAGGCGGTGCTTAAAGCATTAAAAATGGATAAGGTGCCGACGGAAGATATTTCGCGCAGTGAGGAAGAATTGCGCATGATTGTAAGCGCCAGTGAGCAGGGCGGCAAGCTTGACCATATGGAAAGCCGCCTGCTTGATAATGTTTTTGACTTTGCCGACCGCGTGGCGCGTGAAGTTATGGTGCCGCGTCAGGATATGGTATGCCTGTACGTTGAAGACAGTTTTGAAAAAAACATTGCCAAGGTAATGGCTACAAGGCATACGCGATACCCGCTGGTGCATGAGGATAAGGACCATGTGCTTGGCGTTGTGCATGTGCGAAGCCTCATTAACATTAAAGACAGCGAAAAGGAAAATTTTGACATGCGTTCGCGCATGAGCCCGATTATGGTAGTGCCGGAGAGCATGGATATAAGCAAGGTTTTGCAGACCATGCAGCAAAAACGCGTGCAGCTTGTTGTTGTGGCCGATGAATACGGCGGCACGGCAGGGCTTGTAACCATGGAAGATTTGCTTGAGGAAATTGTCGGTGACATTCAGGACGAGCATGACGCCGATAAGGAAGAAGAAGTTGTGCACCGCGCCGACGGCACTTATGAGTTTGACGGCATGGTGCTGCTTGACGATATTACCGACCTTTTGCATATTAAATTTGAAGAGCCGGAAGAAGATACCATCGGCGGGCTGGTGTTCGGTTTACTGGAACGCAAGCCTGAACCCGGCGATAAAATTGAGGTAGACGGCTGGAGCTTTGAGGTACTGCGTGCCGAAGGCTTCCGCGTAACGCGCGTGCGTGCGGCAAAGCAGCCTGAGATGCCTGTTTATGCGGATGAATAGCAATGACTGATAAAGGTTTTAACGACGAAGCACTAATTTTAAAAGTTAAAAACTGGCAGACTGCGGATAAGTACGCAGTCTGCTTTTCGCGCGGGCACGGCAAAATAAGTTTTCTGGCGTACGGTGCGCGGTATGCGCGTACTAATGGCGGCAGGCTTGTGCAGCCATTTGCTGTGCTTGATATGAATTTTTTTGCCGGCAAGAAGCTGGACACTTTAAAAAGCTGCGAGCTTATAAGTTACCCGTTGCAGTTTGATTTAAAGCAGATGGCTTATGCCGCCTTAATTGCGGAAGTAACGGAAAACCTGACGGAAGAACATCAGCCGCAGGAAGAAATATACGAACTGCTTTTGGCTGTGCGCAGTGTGCTTACAAAGCATAACCCGCGCCTGGTGGCGCTTTCTTACATAGTAAAGCTGCTGTTTTTAACAGGCATTCTGCCCAACTGCCAGAGCTGCGTAAACTGCGGCAAACCTGCAGAGGGCGATGCGTATTTCAGCGTTGTGCAGGGCGGGCTTGTGTGCAATGACTGCCACGGCGGCGAAGAACTGCCGTTCGGCACGGAAGCGCAGGAGTTTATGGCGCAGCTTTTAACGCTTGATTTTAACAACCCGCAGACTTTTAAAGTGCGCGGCGGCGCCTTGATGGAGCTTGAAAAAATTTTGCAGCGCTTTATCGTTTTCCAGACCGATAAACCTTTAAAAAGCCTCGGCTTTTTAAGCCAGACCGGTTTTTAAGCATTGACAAAACAGCAGTTATTTGGTATATTTTCTGTTAAGCAATGATAAGAAGTAGTAACCGCACATTCAGCGAGCCGGGGCGGTGTAAGCCGGCAACAGCGGCGAAGGCGTCTTGGAGCCAAATTATATAAACATCGAGGCGGGCTGCGAATTGCAGCCAAGCAGGGTGGAACCGCGGAAGCATTTGTGCCTCCGTCCCTGTAACTAATATTGTTACAGAGACGGGGGCTTTCGTTTTTGTAACGCAAATACAGGAGGGATATTATGGATTTTCAGACAATTATTTTGAAGCTGCAAAAATTCTGGGGCGAACAGAAATGTATTTTAACGCAGCCCTATGATATTGAAAAAGGCGCAGGCACCATGAACCCGCGCACGTTTTTAAGGGTGCTCGGTCCTGAACCCTGGCGCGTGGCTTATGTAGAGCCTTCCCGCCGCCCGGCAGACGGGCGCTACGGCGATAACCCGAACCGTCTTTTCCAGCATCATCAATTCCAGGTTATTATTAAACCTTCGCCGGATAATATTCAGGAGTTGTACCTGCAAAGCCTTGCCGAGCTCGGCATTCATCAGGACGAGCACGACATCCGCTTTGTAGAAGACAACTGGGAATCTCCGACTTTGGGCGCATGGGGCCTTGGTTGGGAAGTATGGCTGGACGGTATGGAAATTACCCAGTTTACCTACTTCCAGCAGGTTGGCAGCATTGACGTTAAACCCGTCAGCGTAGAAATTACCTACGGTTTGGAACGCCTTGCCATGTACATTCAGGGCGTGGAAAACGTATTCGACATTCAGTGGGTTGATGGAGTTACCTACGGCGATGTTTTCCATACCAACGAAGTTGAGCAGTCCTACTACAATTTCCAGATTGCCGATACCGATTTATTGTTCGATTTGTTTGACAAGTACGAAGCAGAAGCAAAACGCGTAATCGAAGCAGGCTATATCCGCCCGGCTTACGACTATGTTTTGAAATGCTCGCATACCTTTAACCTGCTCGATTCCCGCGGGGCAATCAGCGTAAGCGAAAGAACGGCCTTTATTGCCCGCGTGCGCGCTATGGCAAGGCTGTGTGCCGCCGCTTATGTTGAACAAAGGGAGAAGCTCGGCTTCCCGATGCTGAAAGGGGAGAATTTATAATGGAAAAATTATTGTTTGAAATTGGCACCGAAGAAATACCGGCTAAATTTATGCCCGGCATTTTAAAACAGTTAAAAGAACTTGCAGCTGCTAAAATGCAGGAGCTGCGCATTCCTTTTGAAGATATTACCGTTTACGGCACTCCCCGCCGTATGGCTTTTATTGCCGGCGG
>ULXT01006504.1_pt1 | contig 25016 bp, 14 predicted proteins | sample 1961571 | NCBI WGS metagenome assembly ULXT01 (sample SAMEA4835846, study PRJEB28245) | human gut metagenome | biome: gut microbiome; material: fecal sample | place: Denmark | collected 2008
TCATCCAATGTACCTTCAAAATAACTGTCAGGAATAAACAAGTCTGCTTCCACATCTTCCTGATTCAAACGGTAACCTGCCTCACGAGCCAGAATCACCAGTTTCCGGATCACATCCTTTCCGCTCAGGTCAATTCTCGGATCCGGTTCCGAATACCCTTCTTCCTTCGCCTGACGGATGGTTTCACTCAGAGGAGTTGTCGCACTGATACGGTTGAAAATATAATTCAACGTACCGCTCACCACTGCTTCAATCTTCAGAATCTTGTCACCACTGTTTATCAGGTCATTGATGGTATTGATTACCGGAAGACCGGCTCCTACGTTCGTCTCAAACAAATACTTCACTCCACGCTGGCGAGCAATTCTCTTCAGTTCCGCATAAATATCGTATTCAGAAGAAGCGGCAATCTTGTTTGCTGCCACCACCGACACATTGTGACTCAGCAAATCTTTATACAGTGCCGCAATATCGGGACTGGCTGTACAATCCACAAACACCGAATTGAAGATATTCATTCCCACAATCTCATCACGAAGCGTCTGAGGGCAAGAAGGAATGCCTTTTTCATCCAATTCTTCTCTGAAATGTTCCAAATCAATTCCGGCACGCGTAAACAAGGCTTTATGGCCGTTGGCAATACCCACCACATGCAGTTTCAGTCCGCGTTCCTGTTTCAGTTTTTCCTGCTGGCCATGAATCTGTTCAATCAAGCTGGCACCCACTGTTCCCGTACCACAGATAAACAGGTTCAACACCTGATATTCTGACAAGAAGAATGAATCATGAATCACATTCAATGTCTTACGCAAGGAAGCACCTTCCACGACGAAAGAGATATTTGTCTCAGAAGCACCCTGCGCACAAGCGATGACATTGATACCGTTACGTCCGAGCGTACCAAACAATTTTCCGGCAATACCGGGAGTATGCTTCATGTTCTCACCCACAATCGCCACGGTGGCCAGGCCGCCTTCCGCTTTCATCGGTGAGATTTCGCCCATTTCTATTTCTTTGGCAAACTCCTCATTCAGCACCTCACATGCCAGTTCCGCATCCTCATTTCTCACACCGATAGAGGTTGAGTTCTCAGAAGAAGCCTGCGAAACCAAAAAGACACTGATGCCGTTTTCGGCCAACGTCTTGAAGATACGATGGTTCACGCCAATGACTCCCACCATTCCCAAACCGGTCATAGTAATCAAACAGGTATCATTAATGGACGAAATACCCTTGATAGGTTTCGAAGAATGGTCAGCTTCCTGCTTCACAATAGTGCCCGGAGCCTCCGGATTGAACGTGTTCTTTATCAGAATAGGAATATTCTTATGACACACCGGATAAATCGTAGGCGGATACACCACTTTCGCACCAAAGTTACACAGCTCCATAGCCTCCACATAACTCAACTCCGTAATAGGATAAGCCGTGCTGATGACACGCGGGTCAGCTGTCATGAAGCCATCCACGTCCGTCCAGATTTCCAGAATATCCGCATCCAAAGCTGCCGCAATAATAGAGGCTGTATAGTCAGATCCACCTCTTCCCAGGTTAGTTACTTCTCCTGTATTCTTATCGGTAGAAATAAATCCCGGCACCAGAGAAACCTTCGGTATTTCACTGAAAGTCTCACGCACCAGCCGGTTCGTCAGCTCTGAATCAAGAATATGCTTATTATGTTTCTTTTCAGTCTTAATGAAAGTACGGGAATCGAACCACACTGCCCCCTCAATAAGAGTAGCCACAATGATGGAAGAAAGACGTTCACCATAGCTCACAATCGTAGCAGAAGTTTTCGGAGAAAGGTCACGAATCAAATAAATACCCTGAAAAATATCCTTCAATTCGCTCAGCAGTTCGTTTACCAGATCCAGAAGCAACTCTCTTCCCCGCCCTGCCGGAATCACAGTGTACACCATTTCAATGTGACGGTTCACGATTTCCTTCATTTCCTTCTCATAAGCGTCATCGCCCGAAGCGGCCATTTTCGAAGTACAAATCAGTTTATCGGTAATTCCCCCTAATGCAGAAACGACTACAATTACTTTGTCATCTATACCCTCTACTATACGCTTGACACTTAACATGCTATTGACAGAACCTACGGATGTTCCGCCGAATTTCAATACTTTCATAGGTTACCATTAATTTTTAGTCCGAAACCCAATGGCCCCGGTATATCTCTGTAAGGCCTTACACCACGGCACAAACAGAAACAATGAATTAAAATAAATCTTGATTGAATAAAATAATTGAAATGTCTGCATCCGCAGACGTGTATCACGTAGAAACACCAAACATACTATCCTCACCCCCTAGGGGTCATCCCTGTGGTAGATGTAATGAAAGGCATATACCCATGCCCGTTCAACAAGATGATATGAAGACAGTGTACAGTCATAGATTATTGTTTTTCCGTTGGCAAATATAGCAACATTTTTCTACAAACAAATAAATAAATGATATTTTTTTGCCAGTATAGAGAATAAGCATAAGATTTCGTACCTTTGTAAAGAATTAGTGTAACAAATATGGCAAAAGAAAAAACGGTCTATGTCTGCACAAACTGCGGACAAGAATCTCCCAAATGGGCTGGGAAATGCCCCTCCTGCGGACAATGGAATACATTTGTGGAAGAAGTGGTGCGCAAGGAAGCTCCTGTAGCCAAGCACGTGGCACACGGAATCGAATCCGTGCGTTCCAAACCTCAACGTCTGACCGAAATAGAATCAAATGAAGAACAACGCATGGACATGCTCGACGAAGAGCTGAACCGTGTATTGGGAGGGGGACTGGTGCAAGGTTCACTTACCCTGATTGGAGGAGAACCGGGCATCGGAAAATCGACTCTGATACTCCAGACGGTATTGCGGCTTACCCACAAAAGAATTCTCTACGTATCCGGTGAAGAAAGTGCCCGCCAGCTCAAACTTCGGGCCGTCCGCATTCCGCACCCGGAAAATGACAATCTGCTGATAGCCTGTGAAACCTCGTTGGAACAGATTTTTACCCATATAAAGAATGCGGCTCCCGATTTGGTCATCATCGACTCCATTCAGACGATTTCTACCGAGAATATTGATTCTTCTCCCGGCAGCATCGTACAGGTAAGAGAATGTACCGCTTCTCTTTTAAAGTTTGCCAAAGAAACCGGCACACCGGTTATCCTCATCGGACATATCAACAAGGAAGGAAGCATAGCCGGACCGAAAGTATTGGAGCACATCGTCGATACCGTATTGCAATTCGAAGGAGACCAACACTACATGTACCGCATCTTGCGCAGCATCAAGAACCGATTCGGTAGTACGGCTGAACTGGGAATCTACGAAATGCGCCAGGACGGACTACGGCAGGTGAGCAACCCTTCCGAACTATTGCTTACCCAAGACCACGAAGGCATGAGCGGTGTCGCCATCGCCGGTGCCGTGGAAGGTGTACGCCCCTTCCTGATAGAAGTACAGGCATTGGTCAGCACAGCCGCATACGGAATGCCACAGCGTTCCGCCACCGGATTCGACCTGCGCCGTATGAACATGCTGCTGGCTGTACTTGAAAAACGTGTCGGATTCAAGCTGGCTCAAAAAGATGTGTTCCTGAACATTGCCGGAGGGCTGAAAGTCAACGACCCCGCCATAGATTTGGCAGTTATCAGTGCCATTTTATCCAGCAACATGGATGCAGAAATTGAAGCAGGCGTATGTATGGCAGGAGAAGTAGGCCTGAGCGGAGAAATCCGTCCGGTTAACCGCATCGAACAACGTATCAGTGAGGCCGAAAAGCTTGGATTCCAACGGATGCTGATTCCCAAACACAATCTGTCCGGCATTGACCGGAAGAAAATAAAAATCGAGCTCATCCCCGTAAGGAAAGTGGAAGAGGCTTTCCGGGAATTATTCGGATGACCCTCTTCACACCATAAAAAAAACGCCTGTGCGCTTTGAAGTATTCTCCATGCGCACAGGCGTTTTTTATTCAGTATCCTATCTCAATATCCGTTATTTCTGAACGGCATTTTCATAAGGAACCATTTTTTCCAAGTTTGCATTTGCCTTTTCAGGTTCTACGCTTGCAGCTTTCTGGAACCATTCTTTAGCTGCTTCCGTATTTCCAGACAACCAAGCCAATACACCCAAGTTATTGAAGGCACGTGAATCATCTTTCACCTTATCCATATAAGATGCTGCCTTTTTAAAGTCACCGCTGATAATATTGGCAGAAGCCGCATTGATGTTAGCAGTCACATCTTCCGGATAAGTGTTGGCCGCAATTTCATACACTTCTTTATATTCCTTTGTTCCCGGCTGATACATACCTGCCACACGATACATTTCCTGCAAGCTCAACAATTTCGGATTAGTATAAATCAGGCGGGCAGCTTCTGAGTTCAAGACTTCTCTCACTTCGTAATCTACCGATACGCTCAAACGACGCAGACGAGGATAATACTGGTTCATCATCGTACGATAAGTAGCCATGCCCAGTGTAGATTTCAATCGGGCTTCACGTACATCCAGATTTTCATATTTCTGAATCACAGCCAAAGCCTTTTCTGCATAGGCAGGTTTATCTTCTTCCAGCATTTTTACCAAACTATCCCAATCCTCACCCGCAGAAGTCACATGCAGCACTTCTTTCGGGAAATTATATCCACCTTTCAGATTCAGTGCAAACGATTCAGCACGTTGCTTAGCCACACGGTCATTCGTGCGAACCGAACCATCCGGTGAAGAATATCCGCACACATTGATTGACTTAAACGTTACCAAATCTCCATCTTCCAGAGGTTCCAGAATCTCTTTCAGTTTCTGTAATTCACTGCGGTTATTCTTGTAATCTGCATCAAAAGCTGTTTTACCTACCGGGAATTCGATAAACAATGTACTTTGTTCAGAGCGAACCTTCAGCGGTTCTTCTTTCGGAGTCAGGAAAGAAACCATTTCCTTGCAAGGATCACACACCTCAAACTCTACAGGCAGAGCCGGAGTTTCCACAGCTACATCCGGTTCAATCACCGTAATATCCAGCAAATCCACCTCACAGCATTCTTTTCCTTCCTGCAACAGAATCATGGAAGCATGGTCCATCCATGCCTGATAAGGAACAGAAGCCTGATAGCGAACCACATCTTCCCGGTTTTCCTGACGTCCGTGAATCACTACAAAAGGATTATCAAACCCGAAACGACGAGCCATTTTCCGCTCCTGACGGCGCATTTTATAATCACCGTTCTTTCCGGTTACCACTACCGGAGGCATGGCGTAATAGTTTTTTCCTTCACGCAATACAGGAGTAAAGGCATACGTCTGCTCACTATTCACACGCACATCTTCCACACTCATGGAAAACTCAACGGTCAGCGTGTCGTTTTTTAACGTCAATACCGGACGTGTATACTTTATATCACCTGCCATAGCAACCAGCGGCAACATGACAAACGACAATATATATGCTATTTTTCTCATATCTACTTGTTTAAAAATTATAATGACTGAACTTCTACACAACGGTGTTTTGTCTTATACTTCGGACCGAAAGTAAAGTTGATTCCTAAATTAATATTAGCCGAGAAGCGGTTAAGCGGGGCATAATATTTCGGAGTGTATTTACACAATGGCACATCTGCCGCCACAAAGAAGTTGAAACCTCTCGGGTGAAAATTCAACATCAATCCTCCTGTAGAACCAAAGTTAGAAAGGGCATAGTTCACTGAAGCCTCAAACCAGGTCAGAGGAGACACATTGGCAGAAACACGTGCTTCCGTCCAAGAGTGGCGTCCCTGGAAACGAGAAGAAGACAAGAAACCGAACTTCAAGCGGTCATAAGCAGGCAATGTATATTCTGCACCGAGGTTCAACGTGGCAGCCAACGCTGTAGCACGCTTCAGTCCCTCTCCCTCTTTTGTGAATTTTGACATCTGTTCCAGGTCATCTACAATACGGTCGCTCTGGTTATCAATTGAATTAGGATCATTATCTCCCAAGTCTGATTTCACCGGAATTTCATTAAATCCATCAAATTCAAAGCTATTGTTCATGGTAGCTTTGACCGTATTCTTCCAACGAATGAATCCCAAATCAAGCAATGCAGCAGAGAATGTCCATTCATCATTCAGACGATAAGTCGCACCGAAATCAAACGCCATACCAAATCCTGTAGGACCGATATTGTTATCATCAAAATCCACATCATCATACGAAATCAACTGCTCAGAACCCGGTTTCAGTTTATCGGTACGGTTGCCATTGGCATCCAGTTCATAATCACTTTCATCATAATTGCCAGTTTCTCCACGAGTCGGCACTATCAAGCCTTTAGCAGAAAGATAAGCTTGTGCACCCGACGGAGTGATTTTCCATGCATCCGGAGTCGCTTCAATATCCAGTCGGTCAATCTTTACAGTAGCCTTGGCAAGTCCCACCAGGAACTTCATTTTAGCACCTACTGTCCACTGATCGTTTATCTGACGGGCATGTCCCAATGCCAATTCTGCATAGTTCGTCGTAAGAATATTCAAATCGTTAACAGTGTAGCGCGTTCCTTCCGGGGCATCCACTCCATTCTTCATAAACTTAAACAACTGGTCAGGAGCCGACAGATTGGTGTTACTTTTAATAGAAAGTCCTATTGTATTAAAACCTCCCCATGCATAAAATCCGGTAGACAAGATATTCTCATTAACATTAAATCCCATTTTCAACCGGTTAGGCAAACCATTCAGGAAGTCTTTTCTACTCACTTCCTCGTGCATGAAGGTCATCAAGTCACCATTAGACTTTACAAACAGAAAGTCCCCTATACCAGCAGTTCCTTGGGCTCCTACCGACAAATTACCCAATCCGGGCATGCTTACGTATCCTCTTTCTCCCATAAATGCAGGGTTCAGTTCATGACGATAGGTAGCACCTCCCAAAAAGTAGGCAGAACGATTAATCTGAGGTTGTGCTACTGCTTCCCCCACAAACGCAAAAACAGCCAATCCGGACAGTACCGTACACAATATATTTTTCTTCATTTGTTTCATTTTTTCTCGTTCGTTATTAATTCAAATCTACATTCACACCGCCCGGCACAGACAGTTTGATACTTGTCACCTTCAACCATTGTGTATCTTTCAAAGGTACACCAGTAGCACTTCCCGGAACAGCTGTCAGTTTAAAGCAAATCCGATCAATCTTCGACAAGAACGCCGTATCCTCCGAAGTCAGATTCAAAACCAGCTCGCTGGTCACCGGTTTTTCTCCATCCGTACTTTCTGTAACATACTGTTTATCCTCTTCTATTGTTTTCTTCACAGCAGTCAACTCATTACCATACACATCTTTAATCAACACGTTTTCAGGTTTTAACTGCAATTTCAAAGGAATAGCATTGTCTACCGACAAAATAACCTTCATATTTTTCAGACCTACCTTATCCAAATCGTTCAGGTCTTTATTTAAATCCTGTATGGAATCATTGTACACGATATTCAGACCTTGTTCGAAACTTAACGGCACATCCACTTCATAACTTGACTTCATTTCGTAAGGTTTGCCCAACTCTGCAGTGTAATACTCTTCATAGCGAACAACAGGCTTTAAATCTACCTCAATGTCATCCGGAATTGTTTCCAGCAAGTTGTTTATGTCTTCTACTTTTACATTCGTTGCTTCTTCAATTGAACTTTCACCAGTACGAGAGAGAGCAATCAGGTTCTTTTTATTCGGAGCTAGTTCTATAGGTTTCTTATCATACCCCTTTCCTATTTTTACTTCTTTGCCCTCAATCTGAGTATTATTTTTCATTGGAGTCAATACGGCATCAATTTGTACCGGAGTTGCCAATGGGTTTTCAGCAATCAGCAAAATTACCGGATTAGTTATATCCAGACGAGTTTCTTCATCTTTTAAGAAATCAGGCAGATCATTCAATTCTATTTTAGTAGTTTCAGCATCAATATTAGGCTGGATGACACCTCTGACAGAACCTACAATCATTTCTCCCAACACAGCTGTCGGAACTAAAGACAAGGTTCCTGAGCCTGAAACTCCAGAAGTAACTACATCGCCCTCCATGGAAATCTCTCCATCAATAGTTAGCGTACCGTTAACAGGCTTCTCACCAGATCCAGGATTTTCACTAAACTTATATCCTTCAACTTTCAATGTGCGGTTATAAGGCGTACCATTTTCAGACAAAACTTGTCCATCTAAAATTAACTCATTACCTTGAATTCCTTCTTCGTCCTTAAACACAATATAATCCGGAAATACAATTTTCAGTTTATTTGCTTTTACTTTCGTAAATGATAAATTTCCAGTTTTAGTAAAATCAATCCTCAAACTCAAATCTACCGGAGTTTTAGCATAAAGAACCCCCAATTCTTTCAAAGCCTCGTCAATATTGTTTGATTTGGCTTCAAAATCACCAGACGTAGTTACAGGTGCCAAAACTTCTTCATCGGTTACAGATGTAGCATTAACAATCTCTGTTGAGCTCAAATTTGTAGTAGTTTCATCAATCGTCACCTCCTTCACCGTAGTAGGCTTCACGTCAATATCATCCTTTTTCGTCAGATGATACACACGGGTTGCAGCATCGGGTTGAAGAATATCCCCCTCTTCTACTTCAATAATCTTACTCAAGTAGGCTGTATCTGAGCTACCGGCAGGAATCGTGAGATGTTCGCCACCTACATTAACTGTCATGTCAATGTCTTTGTCAAGATCATACTTGTTATCCACACATGACACCGTCCACAATGGGAACGACAGCAAAAAGCCCCATAACGGGTACGTTTTTTTTACCTTACACATCATAATTTTATTTTAACTAAAATTCAACTATCACTATCAATAACGCTTCTTAACTTACAATTGTTGTGAGAAATCGGCCACAAATATAGAAAATTTTACTATTTTCTAAAAGAAAAGTCTTAAATCAGTATAAAAAGTCCCCTCTATTTCTCTTTGCAAGAACAAAACAGAAATCCTATCTTTGCAAAAAAGTTACAAAAATATGATTCACGAATACCAACTCCGAATTCTGCCCGAACAGGCAGCCAGCGAACAATCACTCAAACAATACATCGGTCGGGAAAAAGGTTTGGACGTACGTACCATTAATGCCATACGTATTTTGAAACGAAGCATTGATGCGCGTCAACGTACCATTTATGTCAACCTGACCATTCGTGTATTTGTCAACGAAACACCCTCTGAGGAAGAATTTGTACGTACGGATTATCCCAATGTAGAGGGTCGTCCTGCAGTCATTGTGGTAGGTGCAGGTCCTGGAGGATTGTTTGCAGCCCTCAAACTCATCGAATTAGGACTTCGCCCTATTGTAATAGAACGAGGAAAGAATGTACGTGAGCGAAAAGAAGATCTGGCCCGTATCAGCCGGGAGCACAAGGTAGACGCTGAATCAAACTACAGCTTTGGAGAAGGTGGAGCCGGAGCTTATTCCGACGGAAAGCTCTACACCCGCAGCAAAAAGCGAGGCAGCGTAGAAAAAATATTAAATGTATTCTGCCAGCACGGAGCCAGTCCTACCATTTTGTCGGACGCTCATCCGCATATCGGGACGGACAAGCTTCCCAGAGTCATCGAAAACATGCGCAACACCATTCTTGCCTGTGGAGGAGAAGTACACTTCCAGACTCGAATGGAATCCATACTCATAGAAGGTCAAAAGGTAAAAGGTATTGAAACGAATACCGGAAAGACCTTTTTAGGCCCCGTCATTCTAGCAACCGGACATTCTGCCCGAGATGTATATCGCTGGTTGTATGCCCATGGGGTACAACTGGAAACCAAAGGGATTGCTATCGGTGTGCGACTGGAACACCCGTCTATGCTGATTGACCAGATACAATATCACAATAAAAACGGACGAGGAAAGTACCTTCCGGCCGCCGAATACAGTTTCGTACAGCAAGTAGACGGACGAGGAGTGTACAGCTTCTGCATGTGCCCCGGTGGATTTGTCGTACCGGCAGCCAGCGGTCCTCACCAGCTGGTAGTCAACGGTATGAGCCCAAGCAACCGCGGCACCAAATGGAGCAACTCGGGTATGGTGGTAGAAACACGCCCGGAAGACCTTCTGCTCCCGGAAATGCAACTCCAGGCGGAACCTTTCCCCGAATCCAATGAAAGCCTGACGGAAGAACTGATTCTGCGCGACGGAAAGCAGCCAGAAGGTACTATCCATACATTAGCCATGATGCGTTTCCAGGAAAAACTGGAACAAATCTGCTGGCAACAGGGAAATATGCGTCAGACTGCCCCCTCGCAACGTATGGTCGATTTCACACGAAAGAAACTCAGCTACGATCTTCCGGCTACCTCTTATAGTCCGGGATTAGTATCTTCTCCCCTTCATTTCTGGATGCCCTCTTTCCTGAGTGAACGCCTGAGTAAAGGATTCCAGCTTTTCGGGAAGAGCTCACGTGGCTTTCTCACTAACGAAGCAGTCATGATTGCCGTAGAAACACGTACTTCCTCCCCCGTACGTATCGTACGCGATAAAGATACCCTGCAACATCTTACCGTGGAAGGTCTCTTCCCCTGTGGAGAAGGTGCCGGATATGCCGGAGGTATTGTCTCTGCGGGAATTGACGGAGAACGATGTGCTGAAGCCGTAGCTAATTATTTAAACCATTAATTACCTTATTATATGCACCACCTGCCGGAAATAGCCATCATTGAGCCCAACACACTGACAGCTCTCGGACTACGTACGATTCTGGAAGAACTTATTCCAGAGGCAGTCATACGTACGTTTTCTTCTTTTGAAAAACTGATAGACGACACGCCCGACATGTATGCACATTATTTTGTGTCGGCCAACGTGTATTTTGAGCATACATCCTTTTTTCTGGAAAGAAAACCCAAATGTATTGTGCTCTCCGCAGGAGAACCTCCCTTGCTGACTGGAATCCCAAGCCTGAATATTCTTCTTCCGCAGGAGCAACTGGTAAAAACCATCATGCAGACCCGAAAACGAGGCCACGAGCTGACGCATCATCCCGTAACGCCTCCTGCCACCGATGCAGAGCATGAATTGAGCGCCCGAGAGATTGAGGTGCTCAGGCTTGTGACTAAAGGATTAATTAACAAAGAAATAGCAGACAAGCTTCACATCAGTCTGACTACGGTTATTTCCCACCGGAAAAACATCACAGAAAAATTGGGTATTAAGTCCGTATCCGGCCTGGCCATCTATGCGGTCATGCACGGATACGTAGAAGCCGACAGTATATAAAGTTTATTTAAATAACTTCGGCAACCAATTATTCAAATATTTTCGCCAGTTGCGCCATTCATGCCCGCCATCCGTCTCTGCATATTCATATTTATACCCATGACGATCAAGCAACTGACGAAACTCCACATTGTCCTGATATAAAAAATCTGCATTTCCGATAGCTATAAAATACAGTTTCGGAGCTGCCGCAAACTGAATTGCTAACTTTTCCTCCAGATTCTTATAGATATAAGTGTTCTCTCCTTTCGACTCACGGTTAATTGCCGCAGAAAAGAGTCCTACATAATCAAACTTGTCCGGATAATTGGCAGAGATATACAATGAATGGAATCCTCCCATCGACAATCCGGCAATTGCCCGATGCGCCTTATCGTTTATCGTCCGGTAATGACTTTCCACAAAATTCATAATATCCGGAAAAGCTTTCTCATAAGAGCCCTCCATGGTTTTCGGATTCATGAAAGAAGGTTTGTACATACTGTTAGGATATTCCCCCGGTACAGCCTGCTGTGCCCCATTTCCATTCGGCATCACTACAATCATTGGCTCTGCTTTTCCTTGGGCTATCAAATTATCTAAAATCTGTACAGCACGCCCCAGTTCACTCCAGGCATTCTCATCTCCTCCAGCCCCGTGCAACAAATAAAGAACCGGGTAACGTTTTGTACCTTCCTCATAACCTGCTGGGGTATATACCGTCATCCGACGACGTTTCATCCCCAAAGAAGGACTCGGATACCACACCTTCGCAACCGTCCCATGAGGTACTTCCCGAACAAAATAATTCTCAGACAAAGCTCCATCCACAAGAAAATAGTTCATGTAAGTAGCTATATCACGAAGCATATATACATTGGAGGGGTCAAGCATACGCACACCATCCACATAAAAGCAATAAGTATGCAGTTCGGGCGCAGGCAAAGCAACCGTATAGCTCCACACACCATTCTCTCCTTTTTCCATCCGTTGACGTCCTGCCATTTCTACCTCTCCCAATGGAGTCTGCTGCCGGGACTTTTCAAAGAAGTCTGTTTCTACCCATACTTCCCTGGCCTCAGGAGCCAGCAGACGAAAAGTCACAGTTTGATTCTTTACTTCGGGAGAAATAAGATCTCCCGTATTGACAGCCACAGTTTCCTGTGCCCAAGCGGAGAGTGAGAAAATACATACCGCTACCAAACTCAAAAATTGTTTCATTCTTTTCATACGTTAATCCTATTACTACGTACAAAAATAAGCAAAATCCTCATTTATTAGGATTGCCCGTCCAAGCAAATTGGCGTTACTTTGCAGCCGTTAACTAAACTATATCTTTCAACAGAATGAAAAAAAATATTGCTATTGTTTCGTTACTGGCTGTTTCTATAAAGAGCGCCTTGGCAGGTCCGGTATCACCTGAGAACTCTCTACCTAAAGATACAACAAAGGTTATTGACATAGAAGAAGTTGTGGTTATTGCTACTCCGAAGGAGAACAACCGTCTGCGTCAGCAAGCCACTTCGTCGACTTCCTTCTCACAAAGTGCGATGCGCAATAATTCGGTAACCTCTGTAAAATCATTGTCTGCACTGGTTCCGAACTTATTCATTCCAGACTATGGTTCTAAGCTGACGACTTCGGTTTACATCCGAGGCATCGGTTCACGTATCAATACACCGGCTGTGGGACTCTATGTGGACAATATTCCCTTTATCGACAAATCGGCCTTCGATTTCAATTATTCTGATATTGAACGTATCGACGTAATGCGGGGTCCGCAAGGAACACTCTACGGACGCAACACCATGGGAGGACTTATCCGTGTGTTTACCAAGTCACCGTTTACGTACCAGGGAACAGACCTTCGTTTAGGTGCTGCCACCTACAACAATTACAATGCCTCACTTACGCATTACCATCGTATTTCCAATCAGTTTGCCTTTTCTGTGGGATTGTTTTATGACCACAAAGGAGGTTTCTTCAAAAACGACTTTAACGGAAAACGAATTGATACGGACAATGAGTTCGGCGGACGTATACGTGCCATTTATCTGCCGACCGAAAACTTGAAGCTTGACTTTACTGTCAACTACGAATATACCAACCAGGGCGGCTATCCGTATGAATACACAGGTAAAGTCAGCGGAGAAGAAGACCGTGCCGACTACATCGGCCGTATCTCTTACGACAATGCCTGCGGATACAAACGTAACTTGCTGAACACCGGACTGAACCTGGAATATCAAGCCGACAACTTCATTCTGAGTAGCGTAACTGGTTTTCAGTACCTGCGCGACCACATGGACCTGGACCAGGACTTTACGGAGCAGAACATCTACACCATGATGCAGAAGCAGAATTCCAAGACACTTAGTGAAGAAATCGTGTTGAAGTCAAAACCCGGACGCCGCTGGCAGTGGACTACCGGAGTGAGCGGATTCTATCAGTGGCTGGATACAGAGGCTCCTGTTACCTTCCAAAAGGATGGAGTGAAAAGCCTGATTGAGGGTAATGTAAACGGAATCTTCCCTAGTGGTTCTCCCCAATTGCCTACTATGCATCTGACTGTAAACAATCCGACTATGCCAGTACCTGGAAACTATAATACTCCCACATTAAACGGAGCTGTTTATCATCAGTCTACCCTTAATGATATTTTAATTGAAGGCCTGTCTATTACTGCCGGTCTGCGTCTGGATTATGAAAAAATCAAGATGAGCTACAATGCACACAGTAACATGAACTTCGATTTCCTGTTCAAGATGGGTCCCATGCAAATGGAAAGCCAAGGCCTAAATGCACTGTCATCATTCATAGGAAAAGAATCGACTGATTATTTGCAGTTACTACCTAAATTTACCCTACAGTATGCATGGAACAAACAAAATAATGTTTATGCCACAGTAACTAAAGGATACCGTTCAGGAGGATACAACATACAGATGTTCTCCGAACTGATTCGAAGCTCACTGAAAAACAGTATGCTCGATGCATTGGCTCAAGATCCAAATTTCAGCAAATTTGCCAGCATGTTCGAGAAATACAAAGACCAACCGGCTAATATCAAAGAAACAGTGCTTTACAAGCCGGAGTATTCATGGAATTACGAAATCGGTTCTCACCTGACTTTGTTCAACGGAAAGTTACAAGCCGACCTCTCAGCTTTCTACATGGACACTCGCGACCAGCAGTTGTCACGCTTTGCTGAAAGCGGATTGGGACGTATCACGGTGAATGCCGGAAAGAGCCGTAGCTTAGGTGCAGAAGCCAGCTTACGCGCACAGCTCACCGACCAGTTCAGTCTGAACGGAAACTACGGATATACATACGCCACCTTCACTGATTATGTGATAAGTGAAACAGAAAACTATAACGGCAACTATGTACCCTTCGTTCCTAAACACACATTTGCCGTAGGCGGACAATACATCTTCCCGCTGCGCAAGAACGCTTTATTGGACAACATCACCCTGGATGCCAACTATCGCGCTGCAGGACGTATCTACTGGACAGAACAGAACAATGCCAGTCAGGCTCTTTACGGCACACTGAACGGCCGTCTCAGTTTGAATAAGGGTAACGGACAAATCGGTTTCTGGGTAAACAATGCCTTAAACAAAGATTATCAGGCGTTCTACTTTGAAACAATGAGCCGCGGCTTCGCGCAAAAAGGACGTCCCGTACAAGTGGGAATTGACATTCGCTGCCGCTTCTAAAAAACGCAAGGACGTTTAATTCAAAACGCAAGTGCATTTCAACTAAAACGCAAGTGCATTTAAGACAAAACGCAAGTACGTTTTACATCAAACGTCCTTGCGTTTTATTATATAGAAAAGCCCTATTTCCTCCTTAATCAATAACTGATTGATAATCAAGATAAGCGGAATTATTCCAAAGAGCTGTTTTTCCGTGGAAGCATGTCTGCCGAAGGGCATTCATAGTTACTAATCGGTAATTTTACCTTTTTCAATTCTTTCAATTTGAATACGGGAGCCTCTACCCCTTCAGGATACTTCATGTGAGAATAAGTACGAAAATACTCCAGACACGCATCTTTCCACCACACCGCATCGTTCGCCTGAATATCCAGCCGTTTAGCCACTGCCTGAAAACGCTCCTCATCCACATACGGTTTCATCTGGTTCCACACTTTCTGGAACTCACGCACTTTATCAACGCCTTGCTGATATTTATAACACAATTCATCCCAAAGAGTACGTCCGGACTTTAATGAATGATTCCAGTCTACATGATGAAACCACAACAAAAATTCTTCCGGACATAGCTCCAATGAATTGAATACGTGGGCTAAAGAGTCTGGATACTGAGACACCGCATCACTTCCAGAACGACTCCGGTCAAATCCCAAACCTTTTTTGTCTGCCTGATGATAATATGACGGCAACCAATCTGCACGAGCACCCGGTACCTCACACCAGGGTTCCGGTCCGTAATGATGACTCCAGGCAAAAATATGATGTAATCCTAACGGCATCATGTAATCTACCACCGCCTCCCGACTATCCATCATGACTTGCGCCATGGGCTCTACTAATTTAGGGTCCGACGTAAAAGTCTGTGCCAGCCACTCTTTAGCTATTTCTTCAGAAGAAAGTGAAGGATTCCATGCCAGCCGGCCATACGCATACCAGTTAGCCTGTGCAAAATCATGTCCGCACCAGTTGGTATCATCACCTATATTGGCCACTCCAGCCACCCCTTTTAAAGAAGCAGGAGACACATACCGATAAAACTCCTTCCACATAGTAGCCAGGTAAGCCAGGTGATTGGAATGTCCTAAGTACTCCTGTGTAACCTGAAATTCAGCCATCAACGGGGTGTGGGGCATTGCACCAAACAACGGACTGTAAGGTTCTCTCGGCTGGAAGTCAATCGGACCGTTTTTCACCTGCACAATCACATTATCCAAAAACTTTCCATCCAAAGGTTTAAACTCCAGATAAGCCTGTTTGGCTCTGTCGGCATCCGACGGACTGTACACAAACGCACGCCACATCACGATTCCTCCGTAGGGTTTCAGGGCCCTTGCCATCATATTCGCTCCTTCGGCATGCGTACGCCCGTAATCGCACGGACCAGGCTGTCCTTCTGAATTAGCCTTGACCAGAAAACCTCCAAAATCAGGAATAAGACTGTAAATCTCATGTACCTTCTTTTTCCACCACTCTGCCACCTCCTCATTCAACGGGTCGGCTGTAGACAATCCTCCCAACTGCATGGGAGAAGCGAAGTTGACCGAAAGATAGACTTTTATTCCATACGGCCGGAAAATATCTGCAAACACGCGTACCTTTTCAAGGTATTCGCTGGAAAGTATTTTAACCGAAGCGTTGACATTGTTAAGCACTGTCCCGTTGATACCAACCGAAGCATTGGCCCGGGCATATTCCTGATAACGTGCCGACACAGTATCTGAAAGTTCGTCCCACTGCCACAAGGATTTACCGGCATATCCACGCTCTATCGTACCATCCAGATTATCCCAATGATTCAGTACACGTACATCGAAGGCTGGTTTTTCCGCAATATCCAGACGGGTACAATCTGCCCCTTCTGCCTGCAAGCGTAAAAGATGATAGGCCGCATAAAGCAAGCCCTGTTCAGTAGTAGAGCCAAGCACTATCTTTTCATCGGAAGTACGTATGGTGTACCCTTCCTTCCCCAGCTTACGATGAGCTTCATCAGCAAACAGTTGTAGTTCAACCGCCTTTCCACGCCATAAAGAAGCCAGTTCCTCACGAGCTATGGCAATGGTAGGAGAAGAAATTGAACAACAGACAGACGCCTTTTCACAAGACGCCTGTCGCAACCAGAGTTTACTTCCATCTTCCGCAAATAAGGTCAGTCCGAAAGATAAAAGACATATACCCAACAAGTACTTTTTATTCATCCGCACTTCCTTTTATGGTCTGAATCTTACCCTCTTCATCGTATTCCAATTCAACCACTTTTAAACTGCGAAGCCAGGTCTTTCCACCTGAAGGAACACAATCATGATGGAAAAGATACCACTTTCCTTTATATTCTGCAATAGAGTGATGGGTAGTCCATCCTACTACCGGAGTCAGAATTACGCCCTGATATGTAAACGGTCCATAAGGATTGTCGCCTACCGCATAACACAACAGATGGGTATCGCCCGTAGAATAAGAGAAATAATATTTACCTTTATATTTATGCATCCACGAAGCCTCAAAGAAACGATGCGGATCGCCTGCAAACAAAGGTTTGCCATCTTCTCCCAATACGATGACCGGACGGGGCTCTTCTGCAAACTCCAACATATTATCTGATAATTTTACTACCCGACTGGGCAAAGCCGGCTCATTATCGGCTGGGAGACACGGATTTTCAATGGCTTTGTTATCACGGTAACGCTGCAACTGTCCTCCCCAGATTCCGCCAAAATACATGTAGTAGCTTCCGTCATCATCGCGGAAAACTGCCGCATCAATACTGTAGCTTCCACGAATCGGATCGGGCTGAGGAATAAACGGACCTTCCGGTTTATCGCTAATGGCTACCCCCATACGGAAAATATCATTCCGGTCTTTCAACGGAAAATACAAATAATATTTTCCATCCTTGCAGGCAATGTCACAGTCCCAGAGCTGGCGTCCGGCCCAAGGTATATCAGCAACCTTCAAAGCCACTCCATGATCGACGATTTCACCCTGCATCACGTCATCCGTCGACAGTACATGGTAATCATTCATATCAAAATGGTCACCGTTGTCATTTTCAGGAATACCTGATTCACGGTCGTGTGAAGGATAAATATACAAACGTCCGTTAAATACATGTACTGACGGATCTGCCATATAGTCGGCAGGAAACAAATATCTTTCTTCCTTTTTCATTTTTATATTGATTTACGAGACTCTCACTGAAAGTGTCTCCTGTTAAACGTTATTTCTGTGCAATAGCTGTCGTATCCGACTGCTCATCCATCATTTTCTGTATAAATTCCTTAGGCTGATAGTTCCGGTCAAAAAGCAACGGATAGTCTCTTCTTCCACGAATCGGGAAATCATTTTTCCATGAATCACTATCTGTAACTCCCCATGCCGTTACACGGGTCACAATATCGGCATGCTTTTCAAAAAGCTGGAAGAACTGCTGCATTCTTTTATTCCAGGCCTGGCTGACAGAATCAGGGAGTTCCTGCGGATAAGGATTCAATGTTTTCTTAAACGCAAGCGTATCCGAGATGTTGGCACTGCGAAGTGCAGTAGGCAGCGCACTCATATCCCATTCTGTAATCATCACCTTGACACCAGTAGAAGCAAAAGCAAGCATACTTTCTTCAAATTTCTGAATATCGGGGTAATCCATTCCCATGTGTCCTTGCATGCCCACAGCATCAATACGCAATCCTTTTTCCTTCAATGAACGGACAAGCTTCACAACTCCTTCCCGACGGCCCTGTACGTCCATACCATAATCATTATAATAAAGTTCGGCATCCGGGTCAGCCTCGTGCGCATACTGGAAGGCCAATGGAATAAACTCTTCTCCCAGGATTTCATAAAATTTACTTTTACGATAAGAGCCGTCTTCCACAATAGCTTCATTCACCACATCCCAGCCTTTCACCTTTCCTTTGTATCGTCCGACAACGGTCTGGATATGCGTTTTCATACGCTGTTTCAACTTTTCAGGAGAAACATTCTGACCTTTTTCATCTACACAGAACCAGTCCGGAAGCTGAGAATGCCACACCAAACAATGTCCTATCACCGTCATGCCATTATCTATTCCGAACTGCACAAAGCGGTCGGCATCCTCAAAATGAAATTCTCCTTCTTTAGGCTGAATCTCCTCACACTTCATGCAGTTTTCCGCTACAATGGAATTGAAATGCTGCTTCACAATCTTCACTGCTGAAGTATCAGCACCAGATGACTGACGTACATTCAGAGCTACTCCCATTAAAAACCTGTCTCCTACAACCTCTTTCAAAGATTTCTCTGATACAACCGTATCAGAAACCTTACTCCCGCACCCCATAATAAACAGGCTGCACAGCATCCATGATGCAATGTGTTTGTTCTTCATATATTTTTTTCTTGATTAATAGTCACTTTTACTTCTTCGAGCAGTTAATTCTGCCTGCATTTTCTCATTGTATTCTTTACTGATAGGATAGAAACATAATGCCACCACACCGACAAAAAAGAATGCGGCTGGAATCAGACTTGATGAAAGAATGATGCCATGAACGGCTGTATCACTTTGAGCTATATCCGCTCCAGAAACATAACCAAATCCCGACAGCAAGAAGCCCAATACAGCTCCTCCAATACCTAATCCGGCTTTCAGGGCAAACACCACTCCCGAAAAGATAAATCCCGTAGCACGACGGTAATTGATATATTCCGAATGGTCGGCCACATCGGCAATCATAGCCCAAAGCAAAGGAACCGTTGGTGCATAGGCCAAGCTCTTCAAGAAGTTCAATACAAACATCATTTCAATATCGTATTTTGAAGGGAAATAGAACAAAGCCGTGAAAATAGCCGTCAGCGCAAGACATACGATAAACGTACGCTTCTTGCCATATTTGTTGGCTAAAAATTCCGATAAACAAATTACGCCAAAAAACTGAACCAAGGCTCCCACCATATTAAATACGCCAAAACCCACTTCGTATGCTTTGTCCGGAGAAGTTACAATCAAGCCGAAAGCATCAAGTATATGATACCCGACTGAAGTTCCACCGTCAGTAGCTACCAATCCTATATTATCCAGGAAAGTAAACAAAGCTGCTTTATCCACATAGTTTTCAAAATAATAGTTCATGGCACTTCCCCACATAGCCAGTGTGATGAACACAAAAAGAGTCAAGACAAACATGGCACGCCAGGGCACACTGCTTAATACATCTTTTATATCCTGACGAGTATCATTTTTCTGATTGGCAGGCGGAGTAATACGTTCTTTTGCCGAGAAAAATACAATTACCAAAAACAAGAAACCTACGGCAGCAAACAAGGATATGGTACAGAGCCAGCCATGTGCCTTGTCACTACCTTCCGAAAACTTGCTGACCAACGGTAAGGTAAGCCCTTGTACCACAAACTGTGCAATCGTAGAAAAAATAAAACGCACAGAAGTAATACTGGTACGTTCTTTAATATCTGACGACATGACTCCTCCCAATGAAGAATAAGGTGTATTATTAAAAGAATACATCGTCATCAACAGGGTGTATGAAATGGTTGCATACAATGCTACCAGTCCTTTTTCTTCAATGCCCGGATTGTAAAAGGCCAGTACATAGAACACCATGAAAGGAAGTGCTGTCCATAATACCCATGGACGATATTTTCCCCATTTCGTCTGAGTCCGGTCAGACAAAATACCGACAGTGGGATCTACAAACGCATCTACAATACGTGCTACCAACATGACGGTTCCTGCAATTGCTCCTTCCAGCCCAAACACATCCGTATAGAATTTGGTCTGGTAAATCATCATCATCTGGAATACCAGATTTGCGGAACAGTCTCCTAATCCATAGCCCACCTTTTCGGCCATGGATACTTTCTGATTCTGAATCTTACTCATATCTGTTTATTATTTTTCATTCTGTATTACTGTTTCCACCAGACGGGTAGCTGCTGTTTTTTTATCCAAAGGATGAATGTCATTCCATTCTCCCGTATCACTATTCTTTATCAGTGTAACGTGTGTATTCTCACGGGCTGTTTTCGCCTGCTGTTTTCTCAACTCAGCCCATGCTGCTCTTCCAGGATCATCCGGTGCCAGGAAATCAGCTAATTCAATGATATAGAAAGGAAGAGTTTCATCTTTGAAAAGTGTTCTCCAGTCGGCTATCAATGCACCGAGCAAAGACGAATATTCGCTCCAACGTCCCACATTTGACTCTCCCTGGTACCACACCACTCCTTTGAACGTATAATGACGTAATGGATAAATCATACCATTATACAAGCCAACAGGAGTGTAATGAAAGGCTGTAGAAGAAGGAGAAGGGGGCATCACCGTACCTATTTTGTGCTTCCATCCCCCTTCCAGATTTACTTCTTTCCCGTCACAAATCAACTTATAAGGCTTTTCCTTTACAAAAGAAGGACGTCCTCCATAACTAAACAACCGTACAGTAAGTTGATTTTTTCCCTTCTTCAGCAACTTGGAAGGTACTTTATAAATACGAGGAGGATACTGATAGGAAACAGTGCCGACGAAATGTCCGTTTACAAACACAGAGTCTGCATCCACAATGCACCCTAAACGTAAAACGGCTTCTTTTCCACTCCAGTCCTCTGGTACAAAAAAGTCCTTCCTGAACCAATGCACTCCGTTCAAAGGACGGCCATTACGAATGGCCCAGTTATCTGAAAACATATCTACCTTTTCCCAATCCGAATCATCATAATCCTCCGCATACCAGGGTGTCACACCATGAAGTCCTGCATCAGACTTATACAATACTTTATTCCATGCCTGTTGATGCAGCCTTTCAGTTTCTGTTATCCGAGAAACTAATTCTGTATCCTCATACAAGGCCTTCTGATGTACATACTCCGGAAAGTTTTGCAATCCTTTTTCACTAACCCAAGCTTCCACCGGAGTACCTCCCCAACTTGCATTAATAATACCTACCGGCACATTAGTCTTTTCTTCCAGCAACCGGGAAAAGAAATAACATATCGCAGAAAAATCTTTTACATTTTCGGTCGTCATCGGACGCCAGGTTACAGGACGAATATCTTCTTTCTGTTGAGAAAAATCATACGAATAAGGAACTTTCACATATCGAACAGAAGTATTTTCATATCCTTCTATCTCATCTGCATATTTATCCATTACCCGATTAACCGGAAGTTCCATATTAGACTGACCCGAACATAAAAAGACATCTCCAACGAGAATATCATTTAAAACAATATCGTTAATTGTCATAGAGTAAGGTCCTCCGGCTTTCATAGCAGGCAATGTTACAGTCCATTTCCCATTCTCATCTGCCGTTACCTTATATTGCTTCTTCTGAAACTTTACACAAACCTTCTCAGCCGGATCAGCCGTTCCCCATATTGTTAACGGAGCATTTCGCTGCAACACCATACCGTCTGATACCAGCACCGGTAAAACCACCTTTGCAAAAGCTCCAAAATCACAAGAAGCAAGCAAGGTCAAGCCCAATAAAAGTCTTCCAAGAATAAAATGTGTTTTCATATACTTACTTTGTATTTTTCATCGATTTTTACCGTAACAAAAATACGGAAAGGCTATTAATACCAACTTTCTGTAGGATACCAAGCTTCCATTCTGGGTTACATCACTCTTCCCAATTGTAACAAAAAGCATATCTATACGTTACATCACCTTCACAATAAGAAAGCTAACTTACTTATACATAACCGATTTAAGAACTTCATCACTATAAAAGGCTTCAATCTCAATTCCTACGATTTTTATTGAGAAATAGAAAAAAAGAATTTACTTTGCATCACTAACCATACGTACTTTTTCAACAGAATCACCCATTAGAGAAATAACCAAGTATAAACTTATGATACAGATAATGAAAAACAAAACTTTTATCATAATCATCTTTCTGTGTTTTCTCCCCCTTTTATGTAAAGGACAGTTTTGTAAGTTATATTCAACTCATGGAGATATATCCAGCAGTATGATTAACCACATATATCAAGATTCCAAAGGATATATATGGGTATCTACAGAAGACGGATTAAATAAATACGATGGTGCCAAATTTGTTAACTACAAAAATCATTTTAATGATTCTACTTCGTTACTAGGGAATCATGTATACAAAACATTTCAAGACAGCAAAGGTTATCTATACGTACTCTCGACCAAAGGACTTCAATTTTATGATTACAAATCAGATTCTTTCATTACCATAAAAAAATCCAACTCCAGTTCCGAATACAACAACAAAAGCATCACGCAACTCAGTGACGGAAGCATATTGATAGGTACAAGTGGATATGGCATCAAAGAACTCTCGTATGATGAGAGTAAGAATATCCGAATTAAAGACTGGAATCCGTCTTTAACCGGACATAACATAAATGATATAATGGAAGACCGTAACGGAAATATTTGGATTTGTACGGAATACCATGGAGTGGTCAGAATTGACAAAAATAAAAATATTCATCACTATACAGTTGGAGCACCCTACGGAAATCAATTTATCAATTGTTGCGCAGAAGATTCAAACGGCAATATATATGTGGGTACAAGCGGACGAGGAGTCTTTGCTTACAATCAGGCTGATAATGCTTTCCATCAAATATTTCATTCTAATTTTCCCATTAAAGTTCTTAAACAAAATGAGAACCTCATGCTGATTGGTATTGACGGAGAAGGAATCGTAGCTTATGACATTTTAAAGAAATCCATAGCCGATACAGATTTTTACATCGATAATATAAATATCAAGAAAAGCAAGGTACATTCTTTACTGACAGATAGCAGCAACAATCTTTGGATTGGTATCTACCAGAAAGGAGTAGCATTTATTCCTTCACAAGCTAATATGTTCAGCTATATAGGAAACTTTTCTTCTCTCCGAAATTATATAGGAAGCAACAGCATTACAGCTTTATGTAAAACGACAGATAAGAGCAGACTAATCGTAGGCACAGATAATGATGGTATTTATTTATTAGACAAAAACTATAACTTTCTCCAGCATCTTACTCAAGATGAAAACCCTGATGTTCCTCCTACCGTTATGTGCCTCTTTGAGGATTCCAACAAAAAAGTATGGATAGGCTCCTATCTTAGTGGAATATCTTTATTTGATTCACAAACAAACAGGCTTTCAAAAATTTCATTGCAAAATAATGAAGGCAATGAAATAAAAAAAGTATACAGTTTCGTGGAAGACCCTCATAAGAGATTGTGGATCGGCACAATGGGAACTGGCCTTTATTATGCAGATTTACCAGGTTCATCAGACTCTTATCAGCACATAAAAGTACATCAGGTGCTATCTGAAAAGACAATAAACCAATGGATTAATACTTTATTGTATATTCCTGATGGACGATTATATGTAGGAACTTATGATGGTATCAAATGCATAGATACACAAAACCTAAAAGTGACAGGTAATGAGAAGGCACTAATAGGCTTAAGTATAAACACCATTGCACAAGGTCCGGACAACCATATATGGGTAGGAACACCGGAAGGCATTTATGTGATGGATTATAAATTGAATATAATTGAGAAATTGACCACTCACAATGGACTTCCCAATAATCTGATTTCATCAATTATTACGGATAAGAACAAGGATTTATGGGTAAGTACCAGCCAGGGAATTGCCAAATATAATCCCCACAGCAAATCGTTTATTCCTTTTTTTGTATCAGACGGATTGTATAATAATGAATTCTCAAGAAATGCCTATTGCATATCTCCCGACGGAAAAATTCTGTTTGGAGGAACCAACGGTATTGTCTTTTTTAACCCGAATGACATCGAAACCCAAAAGTTTCAAAGCAATATAAGAATTACCGGCTTCTATCTGCATGATAAAGCAGTCAACGAAATGACCCAATCTGGACGTTATCATGTGATAGATAACGATATATTCCATACCAAAGAAATCAATCTGTCCCACTATGACAATTCGTTTTATATAGAATTCGCTACAGAGAATTTTATTTCCCCACAAAACTATTTATATTCCATGAATAATGGAACCTGGAACTCTTTGCCTAAAGGAGACTCTCGCGTTTCCTTCAGCAACCTACCTG
>ULXT01043120.1_pt1 | contig 24467 bp, 19 predicted proteins | sample 1961571 | NCBI WGS metagenome assembly ULXT01 (sample SAMEA4835846, study PRJEB28245) | human gut metagenome | biome: gut microbiome; material: fecal sample | place: Denmark | collected 2008
ACCAAACTTTTATAATTGCTTGATAAAGCAATCAGCCAAACCATAACTTTTACGAAAAAATAGGCGGGTACTCTTTGCAAGTATCCGCCTAAATTTTTAATATTATCTTTTATCAAGTGGAGTATAATTCTTTGTTGTAGAAATACTCATATAAGCAGGACGTATAATCTTACCGCCATTTACGATTTCCTCAAGTCTGTGTGCGCTCCAACCTGCAATTCTGGCTGTAGCGAACATCGGTGTATAAAGCTCACAAGGAATGTCAAGCATACTGTAAAGCAAGCCGCTGTAAAAATCGACATTGGACGCAACGCCTTTATAAATCTTACGCTTTTTGCCGATAACCTGCGGAGCAAGTCTTTCTACTCTCTCATAAAGTTCAAAGTCCTCATCGTAACCCTCTGCCTTAGCGAGTTTCTGAACAGCACCTTTAAGAATTATCTGACGAGGGTCAGAAATTGTATAAACAGCGTGACCCATACCATAGATAAGACCCATTCTGTCGAATGTCTGCTTTTCGAGTATTTTTTCAAGGTAATCTGCAATTTCTTCGTCATCTTTCCAGTCTTTTATGTGCTTTTTAATATCCTCAAACATATAGAATACTTTAACATTTGCACCGCCGTGCTTAGGACCTTTAAGAGATGCCAAAGCCGCTGCAATTGCCGAATAAGTATCTGTACCGGAAGAAGTTACAACATGAGTTGTAAATGTAGAGTTGTTACCGCCGCCGTGCTCCATATGAAGAATAAGCGCCATATCAAGAACTTTTGCCTCAAGCGGTGTGTATTTTCTGTCAGGACGAAGTAATGACAAAATAACCTCCGCTGTGGACATAGTAGGCTCTGCACGGTGAATATAAAGGCTTTTGTCACGGAGATAGTGGTTATATGCATGATAACCGTAAACCGAAAGCATCGGAAATACTGAAATAAGCTGAATACACTGACGAAGAACATTATCTACCGATGTATCATTAGGATTATCATCGTAACAGAACAAAGTAAGTACGCTTCGAGCAATCGAGTTCATCATATCTTCACTCGGTGCTTTAAGAATAACATCACGAACAAAGTTCTGCGGTAAAGTTCTGTATTTTACAAGCAATTCCTTAAAATCCTTAAGCTGTGCGACATTTGGCATTTCGCCAAAAAGAAGAAGGTAAACAACTTCTTCAAAACCAAAACGATCATCCTCAAGAATACCGCCGACAATATCGTTTACATTATATCCGCGATAATACAACTCACCGTCGCAAGGAACAAGCTTACCATCAACTTCTTTATTCTGGATAATTGTGGAAATATCTGTAAGGCCTGTTAATACACCCTTACCGTCAAGGTCACGAAGTCCTCTCTTAACATTATACTTTGAATAAAGACTTGTATCGATCATCGAATTTGAGATCATTTTTTGTGCCAAGTCATGGATAGCCGGTGTGTTATCTGAATAACTGCCCATCAAAATCACTTCCTACAATAAAGATTAGTAAATTTATAATTACCATTAAAGAACATTATATCACATTTTAAAGCAAAAGAAAAGATACAAAATGCTTTAAAGTGTCTTATTTATAATTAAGATTATGTCATATTTATATACATTTTAGCAAAAATATTCATTTATCTGCAAATATATACAAAAAGAGGATGAATTTTACTCCATCCTCTTAGTTGTAATTATAATTATTTAATTATTTAATTACTTAAGATATGTACCGTTTGTACCGATCTTACCGTCAATGCCTGTGAAGCCTGAACCGCAAGCTACATAGCATCTCATGTTGGCTTTACCGATACTGCCTACTGTAAGTGTGCCGTTTGTAACAGTCTTAACATCACCTGTAACAGCGTCAATATACTTGCCGTTAGGAATGTTCTTGAATGTAGCGCCGCCTGAAATAGTTACAAGTGCAAGGCTGTCTACGCCTTCGCTTGAATTTGTATAACGGCGGATAAATGCCATATTACCAGTTACATATTCGCTGTCCTTTGTATACTGACCTTTCTGGAGAGCAGGTACTGCCCTACGAATCATATTCAGTTGTTTAAGGTGAACAGCAAGCGGAGAATTAAGAGTTTCGGCAACTGTTCCCGATGCGCTATATTCACCGAAATCAGTAGCTGAAACATCACCCTCAAGATAATCGCCGAAATATGCACGACCTAAAGTTGAAAGAGGAGCATTTGGACCAAGGTCTATACTTACACCCTTTTGGAATTCAACTTCTGAACCATAGTATAGACATGGAATTCCACGGAATGTAAAGAGAAGTGAAAGGTTTTCTGCCCAAGCCTGAGTACCGCCATTATAACGAGTATCCATATCAGGACCGTAGTCATGGGAGTCAACATAAGTTACATTCCATGTTGAATCATTATAATATGGATCCTCTTCAAGAGCACGGGTAAATGCATTGCTGGCAGTAGAGAAGTTCCAATGCATTGGGAAGTCAATAACGCCTGTGCCATTGCCCTTACTGTAATCAGGAGTATGATATGTAATACCATTAAGATAAACATTATCAGAAGTTGGCTGATTACTTGTAGATGAATTGCTTGCATAGTGAGCATTTGTAAGGTTTACATTTTCAAGCTGATCATCGCCGAGAGCATTGATATAATTGCTGTCTGTTTCTGCCCAAGTATAGAAAGGAGCAGAAATTGCAGGGATATTATGATTCCAAAACTCGCTTACACGAGTACAAACCTCGCCGAATACATAGAAATTCTTTCCGCCTGTCTTAAGCCATGATGGGAAATAGAACTGGTTAAGAGTAAGTCTTGATACATGCTTTTCGGTATCCATTCTGAATGCATCAACACCCATGTTGATATAATCGCCGTAAACATTGTTAAGATACTCTGCAACCTTTGGATTTTCTGTGTTTACATCAACGCAGTCACCGGCAATCTGTCCTGTCTGTACAGTTGGACTTTCCCAGCTAAGGTCTTTGTAATGATGATAGTTATTTTCCGTGTCATGTGAACCTGAATCAAGAGCCTTAGTATCCTTCATTATATTAAGTCTTGCCTGATACTGATAACCCGGAGCAAGACTGTCATAGTCAGGGAATGTTTTTGCAAAATCCGAATCAGGAATCGGAACCATACAATTAACAGATTCAAGATCCTTAAGTGTGCTATACTCTTTTGTAAACATAGGCGCGAGAGTAGCCTCACCAAAGTTACCTGTATGATTGATAACTATGTCCTGAATAATCTTCATACCTTTTTCATGTGCAGCATCGATAAGATCCTGATATTTAACATCGTCACTCTCATAACGAACATCAACAGTTGAGAAATCGAATGCGTGATAGCCATGGTAGTCATAACCTGACGCATTTGTTACAACAGGAGTAATCCAAATTGCACTGAAGCCTAAAGCCTTGATGTAATCAAGTTTTTCGATAAGGCCCTTAAAGTCGCCTCTCCAAGCAGGGTCTGAATCAGGGTTGTTAGCTTGCTGGTCGTCCCAACAATGAACATTGTTGCCTGTATCACCGTCATAGAAACGAGTTGTGATTACAAAGTAAATTGAATCTTCACGAAGATCCGTTCTCTTCCAGTCATCAAAATCATTCCAAGACTTAGAAGACCATCTTCCGTTTTTGTACCACCACTCGCCGCTGTTTCTTGTTGTTTCAGCAGACTGAGTGCCGTTTGTAACAAACATCATATTGATTTTTGTTACATTGTCGAATGTGTAGCAGTAGCTGTTATCACCCTCGGCGGTCATTTTAGGACCGGGGTAATCTGTTGCGATATTCTGCGGAAGGCTGTTCCAATAATAGATGTTCGGTGCGCCGTCTTCAGAATACACATGCACTTTAATACCGTCGTATTTAGCCTGAACTGACTCAGCATCGTCAACAGTAGCAGCCGAAACCGACACAATACCTACTGTTGCCGCAATGCAGACAACAAGCATTAAAGCAATGAGTTTTTTTACCTTTGTCATAGCTTTTCCTCCATTTTCCGTTAAAATCAAAATTTAACATCTACATATAATTATAAAGTAGTTATTAACGATTTTTTTTCTGATTTAGAATTATTCGAAATCTGTGCTTCCAAACATTTAATACTTGTTTTATGTAATTTATACAAAAAAGTGAACAAAGTGCCGTTTTTTTAAAAAGCAGACAGATTTTTCGACAAAGCAAAAAACTCTCCGATTAAATTCAGAGAGCTTTTATATAATCACAACTATTTATATATCACAACTGCAAATTATATATTACTTTTCAAAACATATTTTTCAAGTGTTTTTGCAACTCCGTCATCATCATTTGACTCGCAGACATAATTTGCAATCTTTTTTACATCTTCCTCTGCATTGCCCATAGCAACTCCAAGACCCGCATAACCAATCATAGTTATATCATTGTAATTGTCGCCAAAAGCAATCATCTCTTCGTTTGTAAAACCGAGTTTTTCAAGCAGCATAGGCAGCATAGAACCCTTTGTTACGCCGAAAGGCATAATCTCGAGGAAGTACGGTGCGCTCTTATACACATCAAGCAAACCGTCATAGCGTTTTGCAAGAATTTCGTTATATTTATCAATTTCGGCAGGTTCGCCCGAAAGTAAAAGTTTATTGATTTTTTCAGGAATATTCGCCGCAAAATCTTCCACAACAACCATTTCCATTTTGAGAATATCTCTTTCAACATTTGAATAATCATTCAAAGTGCCGCCTGTAATGATTTTCTTATCATCATAGGTATGAACAGAAAGATTTGATTCTTTCAACACACCGAGTATGTCGGAAAGGTATTCCTTCGGAAAATCCTTACTTACAATAGTTCGTCCGGTAGTACAATCAAGAATTTTTCCTCCGTTGAAAGCCATAATATAACCCTCATAGCGGTCAAGCAATAAATCTCTTGCAATGCTCTGAATCCCCATAGGATGTCTGCCCGAAGCGATTACAACCTTTTTGCCCATTTTTTGAGCGTCAATAATAGCGTATCGAGTGCGTGGAGTAATCTCTTTTTGAGAGTTAGTCAGAGTACCGTCAATGTCAAGTGCAATAATTTTGTAATCCATAATATCACCTTGTACTTAGAAATATTGATTAACAAATCATTTACAATATAACACACAAGTTAAAAAAATGCAAGTATTTGATACATTATGTAAAAAACAACTTTGTTTATAGCTTTATTTTGCCATTATATAAAAAAATATTTACGGATTAAATACAAAAATCGGGACCGGAAAAATCCCGGTCCCGAACAGCAATAAAAAATTACTGATTATTACTGATTATTATTTGTATTGTTTTGAGCATTGTTATCTTTTTCAATATAAATGCCTTGGTCAACAGTATCGTTACGAATAGAAGAATATTCGCTGAGTACCCATGAATACTGACCTGTTGTAATTGTACTTCCGCAGTATTCGCACTTGCCGGAACTTGACATTTCAAGAGGAGCACCGCAATTCGGGCAACTATGTGACTTAAGCGTCTGACTGTTTGCACTTGTGGTCTTAATGCTTGCATTACGGGCAAAGCGAAGTGTGTACCTCAACTCGTATCTTGCATTAGGATCTCCACGGAGAACCTGACCGGTCTTTTCGTTTATCTCATAGTCTGTAAGACGGGCATTGAGATAAACTGTAACATACTCAAATTCTTTATCTCTGCGATACGCTGTAAGATAAGCTGTACTTACGGCTACATTTTCAATCTTATTGATTACGCCGTTTGCAATCTTGCGATCAATCTGTTTTTGAGTTTGATTGTAAAGATTATCGTGTAAATAAATTCTTACAGGTGAAAGGTCACGCTTGCTCCAAGCGTCCTGAATGGTAACATATACATATCTTGAGAATGAAAGGAAATCTTCTGCCGAGAAGTTCGGATCATTCTGCTTGATAAGGTCTGAAATCTGTGCCGTACGGTCAGGAAGTGTAATATTTCTGCCTGCCGACTGCTGAATTGTCTGTGATCTGCCAACAGTAGTAGTTGTTCTTTTAGTTGTTCTTTTGCTGTCCTTTTTGCTCCTTATCATGCCGTAAACAACTATACCGATAACTACAAGGAAAACAACTAACGTTCCGCCAAATCCAAGACCTTCTCCGCTGCTTTCGGAACTGCTGTAGTCTGAACTGCCCCAATCGGAACTGCCGCCCCAGTCAGAGCTGCCGCCCCAATCAGAACCGCCGCTGTCATAGTCATTTGAATCGCCGAAGTCAAGCGGAGGTATTCCTAAATCCGCTGTTTGGTTAGTATGTACCGATTGATTACTTTCGACAGAAACAGCATTAACTGATGAAAAAGCTGTAAAAGCTATCACCGCCATAAGTACAGTCAGTACAATCGAAAAACATTTTTTCAAAGTTATACACCTTCTTTTAAATTTCACGGTAAATCCGTTTGCTTATTATTGCTCTAATTTTAACATATATTGTAAAAATTTGCAATTATATTTATAATTTTGTTTATAAAAAATCCCGTTGTATTTCTATACATATTGCATATCAGCATTAAAAATTCGATATTTATTATTTTTTTCGGAAATATTTATATTTAAGTGTTGACAATGCAATATTGCGGTGCTATAATAATACCTATAATTTATGTAGGTTTAATAAGGATTGAATTTCAATTACGGACATTACTATAAACATTATATTATAAAGGAGAATGCATTATGAAAATTTACGAGAAAATCACTGACCTCATTGGCAGAACACCTATTATGAAACTCAATAATTACTCTGCTGCACAGGGACTTGACACACCTGTACTTGCAAAGCTTGAATATTTTAATCCGGCAGGAAGTGTTAAGGACAGAGTAGCAAAGGCTATGATTGATGATGCGGAAGAAAAAGGCTTGCTTACATCTGATTCTGTTATCATTGAGCCTACAAGCGGTAACACAGGTATCGGTCTTGCAGCGGTAGCAGCCGCAAGAGGTTACAGAATTATTCTTACAATGCCTGAAACAATGAGTATCGAACGCAGAAATCTTCTTAAGGCTTACGGCGCAGAACTTGTTCTTACTGACGGTGCAAAAGGTATGAAGGGCGCTATCGCAAAGGCTGACGAACTTGCAAGTGAAATTCCGCACAGCTTTATTCCGGGTCAGTTCGTAAACCAGGCAAACCCTGCCGCTCACTTTGCAACAACAGGTCCTGAAATCTGGGAGGATACAGACGGCAAGATTGACATTTTTGTAGCAGGCGTAGGTACAGGCGGTACCGTAACAGGTGTAGGTAAATATCTTAAGTCAAAAAATCCAAATGTAAAAATCGTTGCAGTTGAACCGGCTACATCACCTGTACTTTCAAAGGGTGTTGCAGGTCCTCACAAAATTCAGGGTATCGGCGCTGGCTTTGTTCCCGAAACCCTTGATACTAAAGTATATGATGAAATTTTCGCATTAGAAAACGATGACGCATTTGCAACGGGCAAGGCAATCGCTCGTGCCGAGGGTGTACTCGTAGGTATTTCTTCGGGTGCGGCAGTATATGCGGCAACCGAGCTTGCTAAACGCCCTGAAAACAAGGGTAAGATAATTGTAGCGCTTCTTCCAGATACAGGCGACCGTTACCTTTCAACTCCAATGTTCTCAGATAAATAATTTTTAATATCTATCCCCTGTAGTATATTTTAACAGACTTCAAAACTTGATTTTGAAGTCTGTTATTTTTTACGGGAAATAGACTTATTTTTTGTTTTAAAGCCTAAAAATTATTTATTATTGTAGATAACAGCTAACATTTTATAACAAAAATATTGTAAAAACTGCCTTTTGAAAAATATAAAATTCAATTAGACAGAAGTGGTACAAAATATAAAATTTTGTCTGAAATTCAAAAAGACAACGGTTCTATTATTGTTGAAATAAAAAAGCAGTACAATACTTCTCCAATCGGAGATTATTTTAATTAACCAATTTAACCAATCAATAATAAGAATTTCAAAAACGCAAAGCCATCTTTGACGCAAATCAAAGATGGCTTTCCAAATTCTTCTATAACTCTATTTCTTATAAACTGTTATATAACATAGTCATTGCCAATGCTTTCGGCCTGATGGTCAATAATATCCTGAATAGTGATGCCGTCAAGATACTTTGTAATAACCTCATTAAGTCCCTGCCATACAGGCAAAGTAATGCATTCCTCGCTCATAGGGCAGTTATTCGGAGTGTGGTCAAGACAAGCAACAGGAGCAAGGCTGCCCTCTGTAATGCGGAGAATCTCGCCTACCGTATATTGGTCGGGAGTTCTTGCAAGGCGGTATCCACCCTGAAATCCACGGTTTGTAAGTAACACATCGGCTTTATTAAGAATAGGCATAATCTGCTCAAGATATTTTTTTGAAATATTCTGACGAGCCGCAATATCCTTAAGTGCAATGTAACCGTCATTCTGATGCATTGCCAAATCTATAAGCATTCGCAGTGCGTATCTTCCCTTTGTAGAAATTTTCAAATTAACACCACCTTTTACTAAGTATTTGCAAAAATATAGCATTCATCTATAACATAATAATAACATATATTTAGTAGGTTTTCAAGTTGTTTTTTATCCGATTTATATTTTAATTATCTTTCTATATGTATATTGGTCGCTTATAATTCTACAAATATGTTATAAAACCGGCAAATTTTGCTCTAAAAACCTACTAAACAAATATATTTTTAAAAATTTAAAAAATAGTATTGACAACGGGTAAATTATATGATAATATACAATCACATTAAACCTATGTAATTAGTAAGTTTTAGCAAAGGAGAATTCTAATGCTTCTATTATTTGTAAATCTATTAAGACAGAACTACCGATACGGACGAATGTGCAGTACCTCTGGATGTTGTTGCTGACGCAACAAATACATTACTACATTATTTTTATTATAACATTGTAACAAACTAAATTAATTATTGAAAGAGGTAAATAAAATGAGCACATTAAAAGATAGAAAATTACACTTTGAAACACTTCAGCTTTATGTAGGACAGGAATCAGCAGACCCGGTAACAGATGCAAGAGCAGTTCCGATTTACGCAACTACTTCTTATGTATTCCACAACAGCCAGCACGCCGCAGATCGTTTTGCACTTAAAGATGCAGGCAACATCTACGGCAGACTTACAAACCCTACAGAAGATATTTTTGAGCAGAGAATTGCAGCTCTTGAGGGTGGTACAGCCGCTCTTGCAGTAGCTTCGGGCGCAGCTGCAATCGCATATACAATTCAGGCTCTTGCTAAAGCAGGCGAGAACATCGTAGCTGCAAAGACAATCTACGGCGGCACATATAACCTTCTCGAACACACACTTCCTGCTTACGGCATTACAACAACATTTGTTGATCCTGATGAAGAGGGTGCTTTTGAAAACGCTATTGACGAGAATACAAAGGCTCTCTACATTGAAACACTCGGCAATCCAAATGCTAACCTTATTGATATTGAGGCTCTCGCAAAGATTGCACACGCACACAATATTCCGCTTGTTGTTGACAGCACATTTGCAACCCCTTACCTTGTAAGACCGTTTGAGTACGATGCAGACATCGTTGTTCATTCAGCTACAAAGTTCATCGGCGGTCACGGTACGGCAATCGGCGGTGTAATTATTGAGAGCGGTAAGTTTGACTGGGCTGCATCAGGTAAATTCCCACAGTTTGCAGAGCCAAACCCATCATACCACGGTGCTGTATTTACACAGGCTGCTCCGGGTGCTGCATTTGTAACATACATCAGAGCAATTCTTCTCCGTGACACAGGTGCTACAATCTCTCCGTTCCACGCATTCATTTTCTTGCAGGGTCTTGAAACACTTTCACTCCGCGTTGAGCGTCATGTAGAAAACACAAAGAAAGTTCTTGAATTCCTTGTAAATCACCCACAGGTTGAAAGTGTAAACCACCCATCACTTCCAAACTCACCGTATAAGGCACTTTATGATAAGTACTTCCCTAACGGCGGCGGTTCAATCTTTACTTTTGAAATCAAGGGTACAGAAGAAGATGCTAAGAAGTTCATTGATAATCTCCAGGTATTCTCACTTCTTGCAAATGTAGCAGATGTTAAGTCACTTGCTATTCATCCCGCATCAACAACACACTCACAGCTTAACGAGCAGGAGCTTGCAGAGCAGGGCATTAAGCCAAATACAATTCGTCTTTCAATCGGTACAGAGCATATTGATGATATTCTCTTCGATTTACAGGAAGCATTTGAGGCTATTAAATAATCAAATCACATAATTCAAATATTTACGGACTGCATTTTGTGTGCAGTCCGTATTTTTGTTTATTGCGGGCTTGGGCAACTGTTATAAACAAAAACGCTAAAAACATAGTCAACGCAATGCGTTGACTATGAAATGAAGTGTATTTCCTTTTGTCGCTCTCGCAAAGGCTTTCGCCTATTTGTTCAAGCCGCCAAACAGCAAGCTGTTTGGCTATCGTTAGATTGCATAAACGGAAAGTATTTGTGGGCTTTGCCCACACTCACGACCTTTGAAAAGGTCGACCAAACTTTTATAATTTCTTACAAAATACTCTGCTGCTCTAACTTTTGAAAAAATCAGCAAAACACAAAACCTGCGTTATACTCAACAACGCAGGTTTTGTTTATATATCGTAATTTTCAACTATTTGATTACTTTCAAGGCTCTTTTTCACATCAATAATACGCTGATTTCTGCTTCCTCTGAACTTAAGCATCAGGCTCTTTTCTTCAAGTATAAATCTGCCGTCTATAAGGTAGTCCGTATGTTTGAGCAAATCCATCCATTCGGGATGTTTGTCTGCTCCCTCAAGCAGCTTTTCGTAAGTATAGCCCGTGTATGTAACTACATTATATCCGTTTTCGTGTGCAAGTCTGCCAAGCTCTGCAAATGCCTCTGCCTGACAAAACGGTTCGCCGCCCGAAAAAGTAAGTCCCTGCAAGAGCGGAAGTGACTTTGCGACATTGATTATCTTCTCAACCTTGCCGTCAAAGCCGCCGTCAAAGTCCCACGTTTTTTCGTTGTGGCAGCCCTCGCAGTGATGCGGACAACCCTGGCAAAAAACTGTAAGTCTGAAACCCGGGCCGTCAACTATGCTGTTTTTTATAACTCCTGAAAGTCTTATAATATCTTTACTCATAATTATGCTGTAATATCATCGGAAAAATCTTCCATACCGCAACATTCGGAAACAGAGTGCTTTACCCTATCCCTTACCTCGGCTGCCTTTGCATTGTTAAAACGCTCTGTTGTACCTACAAGGTAGCCTGTAATTCTGCGGATACGCTCAAATCCCTGACCGTTCTTAGTTTCTTTTCTGCCGCACTGTGGGCAATAATCACCGATAATACCTGTATGTCCGCAAACAGGGTCACGGTCAACGGGGTGGTTGATTGCACCGTAGCCGATTCCGCTCTCTTTCATACAACGGATAACAGCCTCAAATGCGTCAATATTCTGTGACGGGTCACCGTCAAGCTCAATATATGAGATGTGACCGCCGTTTGTAAGATTGTGATAAGGTGCTTCAATCTTAATTTTATCAAATGCAGAGATATTGTAATAAACAGGTACATGGAAAGAGTTTGTATAATACTCTCTGTCTGTAACACCCGGAATAATTCCGAAACGCTCTTTATCAATTCTTACAAATCTGCCCGACAAGCCCTCTGCAGGAGTACCGATAACACCGAAGTTAAGTTTGTACTTCTCGGTAGCCTCGTTCATCTTCTTTCTCATATAGCCGACAATTTCAAGGCCGAGCTTTTGTGAAGTTTCGCTCTCGCCGTGATGTTTGCCTGTAAGAACCACAAGACACTCGGCAAGTCCGATAAATCCGATTGTGAGTGAGCCGTGCTTTAAAACATCTCTTACAGAATCGTTAGGAGTAAGCTTGTCGCTGTCAAGCCAAATACCCTGACCCATAAGGAAAGGATAGTTTCTGACAAGTTTCTGACACTGAATTTCAAAACGCTCAAGGAGCTGACCGACAACGAGATCGCACATTCTGTCAAGCTGTTCAAAGAAGAAATCAATATTTTTATTTGAAAGAATTGCAAGTCTTGGAAGGTTAATTGAAGTAAAGCTAAGGTTTCCTCTGCCGTATGTAATCTCTCTGTCAGGATCGTAAACATTGCCCATAACTCTTGTACGGCAACCCATATATGCAACCTCTGTTTCAGGATGACCGGGCTTGTAATATTGGAGATTGTACGGTGCGTCGATAAATGAGAAGTTAGGGAAAAGTCTTTTTGCAGAAACTCTCATTGAAAGTTTGTACAAATCGTAGTTCTTATCCTCCGGATTGTAGTTTACGCCCTCTTTTACCTTGAAAATCTGAATTGGGAAAATAGGTGTTTCACCGTTGCCAAGACCTCTTTCCGTAGCGTAAAGGAGGTTCTTCATAACAAGTCTGCCCTCCGGAGAAGTATCTGTACCGTAGTTAAGTGAGCTGAACGGAATCTGTGCGCCTGCTCTTGAATGCATTGTGTTAAGGTTATGGATAAGTGCCTCCATAGCCTGGAAAGTAGCCTTATCTGTTTCAGCCTCGGCATGTTTAAACGCAAAACGCTGAATTTTCTCGGCAACTCTGTCTTCAAACTTTTCTTTAAGAAGTGCAAGCTCTTCCTTTTTATAGTTAGGAGTCTGATTTTCGAGTGTCGGCCATTCGCCGCTTGCCTCCTCTGCCTTTTCGCAGATTTCTTTTACTGTAGCGTCAGGATCTTCGGCATCTGTCAAAAGTTCAATTGCTCTTTCAAGATTGATTCTGTAACGCTTTCTGTATGTTTTCTTAACGCCAGGCGCCATTGAGTAGTCAAAGTTAGGCACACTCTGACCGCCGTGCTGGTCATTCTGGTTAGACTGAATTGCAATACATGCAAGTGCCGAATATGACGCAATGTCATTAGGTTCTCTCAAATAGCCGTGACCCGTTGAAAAACCGCCTTTAAAAAGGCTTACAAGGTCAATCTGGCAACAAGTTGTGGTAAGTGTAAAGAAATCAAGATCGTGAATATGAATATCACCGTCACGATGAGCCTTAGAATACTTAGGGTCGAGAATGTACATTTCATTGAACTGTTTTGCGCCCTCTGAACCGTACTTGAGCATTGTACCCATTGCAGTATCACCGTCAATGTTTGCGTTCTCACGCTTAACATCGTTATCTTTAGCTGATTTAAAAGTAAGGTCCTCATAAATCTTCATGAGCTTTGTGTTCATTTCACGCACTCTTGTACGCTCTGCACGGTAAAGTATATATTCCTTTGCAGTTCTTGCATGACCGTTTTCAATAAGTACCTTTTCAACAGCGTCCTGTACCTGCTCAACTGTAGGAGCCTTATCTCCGCACTTTTTCTCAAGTAAATCTCTTACCTGTACCGAAAGTGCTTTTGCGGCATCATAATCGTTACCGCCGATGGCCTGTGCAGCCTTATAAATGGCTTGTGTTATTTTTTCTGTGTCAAAATTCGCTTCTCGTCCGTCACGCTTAATAATTTTTGTTATCATTTCTCTTCCTCCGTATTTATAACTCCTATATATATCTATATTTAGTGTTACTTTTATAATTTTCACTATATATTGTGGTATATGTATTGCCGAACACAAGTTTTATTCTATCATAAAGAGGCGTTTAATTCAATCGTCAAACTGACAAAAACAGATTTTTTTATTTGTTTAATTTGAGCAATTTTTTTAGGATAATTACAAATTAGAATATTACAAAAATTTTCTATAATATGTGACCGTTTGTTTATATCGCCACAATATATTGTATATTGTTCTTATAATTAAACACTGACATAAAATCAAAACAAAAAGCAATCGGGCCGCTTTATCAAACAGCTTGATTGCTTTTATCAGTAAGTTTTGCGATTTAACGCACGGTTTTAGCCAAACCTTTATAATCGATTAATAAAGTGTTTTGCTAAATCATAATTTAATATTTCCGCCACATTCAAGGCAGATTTTATCAATATGTATTATCGGGATAAGTTTTTCATCAATCTGCGATATTTTTTCTTTCACGGCATTTAACGCATCTGTTTCTTTTAATTTACATTCAGGCGGAACCACAAGGTCAAAAAGTACACGCTGATGTTCTTCTCCCTTTACAATTCTGAAATCGTGCAGGCTGAGTGCGCTGTCAATACTGTCAAGCGACTCGTTTATCTTTTCTTTTAATTCAATAGTATATTCATCGGAAACCGCAATTGGGTCCATATGAATAGTAACCACGCAATTATACTTTTCCTGTATTTTTCTTTCAAGTCTGTCGATTACATCGTGTGCCTTTAAAATATCGACATCGTAAGGGACTTCCGCATGGAAAGAAATTATACATCTTCCCGGACCGTAATCGTGAATGAGCAAATCGTGAATACCCGTTATAAGTTCGGTAGAAAGCACAATTTCTCTGATTTCGTCTATAAATTCCGGGTCGGGAGTATTTCCGAGCAAAGGTGAAAGACTTTCCTTAAAAGTGCTTATACCCGTATAAAGAATAAATCCGGCTACGGCACAACCGAGCCAACCGTCGATATTCACGCCTGTTACGGCAGATATGCCCAAACCTATTAAAACTACCGAAGTAGCAATACAGTCGGTGAGAGAATCCATTGCCGTTGCCTTAAGAGCAGACGAAGAAATCTTTTTTGACATTGCCCTGTTGAAGAAAAACATCCACAGCTTTACACAGATTGAGCCGATAAGAATACATACCGACAACAAAGTAATTGCTGTGCTTTCTTCGGGATTAATAATTTTTTCAATTGACGATTTCAAAAGTTCCACACCCACAAGGATAATTGCACACGATATTCCCAAACCCGCCACATATTCATATCTGCCGTGACCGTAGGGATGTTCTTCATCGGCAGGTCTGTTGGCAAGTTTAAATCCCAAGAATGTTACAACCGAACTGCCTGCGTCAGACAAGTTATTGAATGCGTCTGCAGTTACGGAAATTGATGCGGTGAGTATCCCCGACAAAAGCTTTGCACTGAACAAAATGAGGTTCAGTATTATTCCGACTACACCCGAAAAATTGCCGCAAGCCGAACGCACCTGCGGATTTTTTATGTCATCATAATTTTTTATAAACTTTGAAAGCACTAAATCCAACAACTAAAAACACCACTTAACAAATAAACTACACCATATAATGGCATTAACAATAATTTAGCACAGCACATCAAAGTTAGTCAAGAGAAACAAATCCCATTGCAAAGAAATGCAACGGGATTTGATAAAATTATAAAGTTATTTTGCTTATTCAGCGTCAGCCTTAGCTTTTTCAATTATCTTTTGAGCAACATTTGCCGGAGCGTCCTCATATCTTGCAAAAGCAAATTCATAACTTCCTCTGCCCTGCGTAACCTGACGAAGATAGGTTGCGAAATTATCCATCTCTGCCATAGGAACTTCGCCCTCAACAATCTGCATACCGCTGTCCTCGGCAGGAGTCATACCGAGCACTCTGCCTCTGCGCTTGTTTACTTCACCCATTACATCACCCATATTTGAGTCGGGCAATGTAACCTTAAGAGAGCCGATCGGCTCAAGAAGTGTAGGAGATGCGTTTGGAATACCGTTTTTATATGCCATACTTGCGGCAGTTTTAAACGACATTTCCGAAGAGTCAACAGGATGATACGAACCGTCATAAAGTGTAGCTCTGATACCTACCATCGGATAACCTGCAAGCACACCTTTTTTAATGGAATCACGCAAACCCTTTTCTACTGCCGGGAAGAAGTTTTTAGGAACTGCGCCGCCGACAACTCTTTCCGCAAATTCAAGACCTTCGCTCTCGCAAGGCTCAAATTCAATCCAAACATCGCCGAACTGACCGTGACCGCCTGACTGCTTTTTATATCTGCCCTGTGCCGAAACTTTTTTCCTGATAGTTTCACGATATGCGATTTTCTGCTTTTTAAGAACCGCCTCTACATTGAATTTTGACTTTAACTTTGAAATTACAACATCAAGATGCTGCTCGCCCAAGCCTGAAATAAGCATTTCGTGTGTTTCATGATTTGTTACATATTTAATAGTAGGGTCTTCCTCGCTTAGCTTTGCAAGTCCCTGTGCTACCTTGTCTTCATCGCCCTTTGTGACAGGATAAATAGCCATTGTATATGATGATACAGGATAATCAATACCCTCAAGCACTACTTTTCTGAGCGGTGAGCAAAGTGTGTCGCCCGTTTTTACAGACGCAAGTTTTGGAATAGCACCGATGTCGCCTGCGCCTATATAATCGGTTTCAATCTGTTTTTTACCTCTTACGGTAAGAACCTTTCCTATTCTCTCCTGTGTGCCTGTTCTCATATTTACAAGCGGAGTATCGGCACTGACTTTTCCCGATACAACCTTAACATAAGAAAGTTTACCTACAAACGGGTCAACAACTGTTTTAAATACAACTGCGGCAGCCGCTGCGTTTTCGTTGACGCTGATTTCAACAGGTTCGCCGTCAACATCAACAGCAATTTCGTCACCTTTATCGGCAGCTGTAGGTGCAAGCCATACAAGACTGTTCAAAAGCTGGTCAAAAGCAAATGTATTGTGTGCGTCACCGCAGAATACAGGGCAAATTGTACCGTCTTTAACACCCTTACTTACGCCGAGGATAATTTCTTCCGGAGTAAATTCTTCACCCATAATAAACTTGTCGAGCAGTTCCTCGCTTGTTTCCGCAACAGCCTCTTTAATAGCCTCACGCAAGCCCTCAAGTCTGTCGCCCATATCAGGAAGCGGAGTCTGCACTACAGAACCGTCTGTATCATATTTATAAGCCTTATAATCAAAAAGATTTACATATGTATTTGCCTGACCGTCAACAATGTACGGAACAACAACAGGACAAACAGTAGGGCCGAATGTAGCCTTTAAACTCTCAAATACACGGTAGAATCTGGCGCTTTCGTCACAAAGACCGTTTACGAAGAAAATCTTTGTAAGACCTGCCTTGGTGGCAGCTTTAACAGCCTTTTCGGTACCGACATTTACACCGTCTTTGCCCGATACAACGATAAGTGCTGAATCGGCGGCACGCATACCCTCTGCTACACCGCCCTCAAAGTCGAACAAACCGGGAGTATCTATAATATTTATCTTGGTATTTTTCCATTCAATGGGAGCAACCGAGGTTAAAATTGAAGTCTGGCGCTTGATTTCCTCACTGTCATAATCAAGAACGGTATTACCGTCTGCAATATTACCAAGTCTTTCAGATGCCTTTGCAAGATATATCATACTCTCGGCAACAGATGTTTTACCGCATCCGCCGTGACCTGCAAGGGCAATGTTTAATATTTTTTTAGCATTGTACTGTTTCAAAAGAAACACTCCTTTCGGGATATATATTCAAATCTTAAGCGTTTTCGACAATTAGTAATCAACTTACTTGTCAATTATAGCATATTTGTATAAATCTTACAATAGAAATTTGACGATAAGCTAAAAAATTAACTCCTTGCCTAATAAGACAAGGAGTTAATTGTGCAAATTGCTTATTTTATAAAATTTAAATGTTTAAAACATAAAAATCCGAAAGGTTTTTTGTGCAATTACACCAATTCAATATTACTCAAGAACTGCGCCCTGTGCACCCGATGTTACGAGTTTTGCATAACGGGCAAGGTAGCCTGTTGTAATCTTTGGCTGACGAGGTTTCCATTCGGCCTTACGCTTAGCAAACTCTTCGTCAGAAATAAGTAAATTGATAGTATTTGCGTTGATGTCGATTTCAATTGTATCGCCCTCTTCAACAAGTGCGATAGGACCGCCGACTGCTGCCTCAGGTGAAATATGACCGATTGCAGCGCCTCTTGTAGCGCCTGAAAAACGGCCGTCTGTAATAAGAGCTACACAATGACCGAGGCCGCTGCCCATAATAGCAGATGTAGGATTAAGCATTTCTCTCATACCCGGACCACCCTTAGGACCTTCGTAACGGATAACAACAACATCACCAGGCTTAATATTGCCTGCGTGAATTGCCTCAATAGCGTCCTCCTCGCAGTCAAATACTCTTGCACTGCCCTTGTGCTGTAACATTTCAGGAGCAACTGCACTTCTCTTAACTACGCAGCCATCGGGAGCAAGATTACCCTTAAGAACGGCGATACCGCCTGATGTGCTGTACGGATTTGTTACAGGACGGATAATGTCTGTGTCTTTAATCTCGCAGCCCTCAATGTTCTCTGCAACAGTCTTGCCTGTAGCTGTGATAAGGTCTGTGTTAAGGAGATTGAGTTTTGTAAGTTCGTTCATAACAGCGTAAACACCGCCTGCCTCGTTGAGGTCTTCCATATATGTATGACCTGCAGGAGCAAGGTGACAAAGGTTAGGTGTCTTTGCGCTGATTTCATTTGCAATATCAAGGTTAAGTTTAACGCCTGCCTCTTTAGCGATGGCAGGAAGGTGAAGCATTGTATTTGTTGAACAACCGAGAGCCATATCAACTGTAAGAGCATTCATAAATGCCTTTTCTGTCATAATGTCGAGCGGACGGATATTCTTTTCGAGAAGCTCCATAACTTTCATACCTGCGTGCTTAGCAAGTTTGATTCTCTCTGAATATACGGCAGGAATTGTACCGTTGCCCTGTAAACCCATACCGATAGCCTCAGTAAGGCAGTTCATACTGTTAGCTGTATACATACCTGAGCAAGAACCGCAAGACGGACAAGCCTTGTTTTCAAACTCGCAAAGCTCTTCGGCAGAAATCTTGTTTGCCGTGTAAGCGCCAACAGCCTCAAACATACTTGAAAGGCTTGTCTTTTTACCCTTTACATGACCTGCGAGCATTGGACCGCCGCTTACAAAAACGGTAGGAACATTAATTCTTGCGGCAGCCATTAAAAGGCCCGGAACATTCTTATCACAGTTAGGAACCATAACAAGAGCGTCAAATGCATGAGCCTTTGCCATAGCCTCTGTTGAGTCGGCAATAAGTTCACGGGTAACAAGCGAATACTTCATACCCTCGTGACCCATAGCAATACCGTCACAAACAGCAATTGCAGGGAAAACAATAGGAACACCGCCTGCAAGAGCAACACCCTGCTTTACAGCGTCAACAATCTTGTCTATATTCATATGTCCCGGAACAATATCGTTCTTGGAGCTGACAATACCGATAAGAGGTTTTTTCATTTCTTCTTCAGTAAGACCGAGAGCGTTCAGAAGTGAGCGCTGCGGTGCGGCATTAACGCCAACCTTAATTACATCACTTTTCATTTTATTATCCTCACTTTATAATTGTTAATAAATCAATGCAAAACCGCACCGATTTACCTCTATAAGCTTTATTCTAAACAACAGGTGTGAAAACTGTTTAGTAATATAATCTTAGCACAATAAGTGCATAAAATCAAGTTAGTAAGTAACATTTCCTGTATTTTATAAATGTATATCCGATAAATATTCGGTATGCTTTTTATAATATAAAAATCTTTTCACAAAAAATAAAAATACATTTTCATACTCAAACTTTGCCAATAACGAATTTTGAACAGGAAAGCAAAAGTAAGAGGTTCCAAGGTCACTGACCTTGGTCGTTTGGGGAAAGGAGATACTTAAGGGGAAAGGGCATCGAAAGCCCTTTCTCCTTAAGCGTGCTTTCTTTTGGAGCTTTTCTTTTCACGCAAAAGAAAAGCGGAATCAGCAGGCATTATAATTCACATTAAAAGCAGTTTAAAAGTAACTGACTAAAAAATAAGTCTGTTAAATTAAGTTTGAGAATATTTCTCAATCAAGCACCTGCTCCATACCGTATTTCTGAATTTTCAATCCGCATTTATCGTAAAACTTCTTGGCGGATTCGTTACATTCCCATACATTAAGGGTAAGATTATGACAGCCGTTTTTCTTGGCAACATCAAGTACATACTCATAAAGCCGTGTACCGATTTTTAGACCTCTTGAGTTTTCGGAAACACATAAATCATCAATATAAAGACTTGTGTAATTGCTTGATTTTGTGCAATGTCTTTGATAAACACAAAAGGCATATCCCAAAATTACTCCGTCATTGTCTGCAACATAAACAGGCTTTTCGTCATCCGCTAAAATTTCTTTTAATTCGTTTGTTGTATATTTTTTTGAACCCGGAATAAATAAATCAGGTCTTTTGTCCGAATGAACCTTATGCACCTGATAAAGCAATTCTTCAATCTGCAAAATATCCTTTTCTTCTGCTCTTCTTATATTCACAACTATCACTCCGAAAATTAATATTTTTTGCAATAATCAACAAATTTATTATACTACTTCTTTCATAGGTGTGCAATAAATTTACCTTTTATTAAAATAATCATCTTTTGTCATTTCCATTTCGGAAGCACTCCATATTTCACCGCAAAAGCAGTTTTCTTCCTTGTTTTCATTTTCAATTTCTTTAAATCCGACGGATTTATAACAATGATAAGCCGCAAGGTTATTATCAAAAACTCCGAGAGTAATTTTATTGACTTTCAATATTTCAAACGAATACTTCAGCGCAAGATTGAGCATTTCCTTTCCGTATCCCAATCCTCTTTTAGAATCGTCCGTAATTACAAATCCAAAGCGTAATATTGTTCGTTCTTTATCTGTAAATCTTAAAATGAGATGACCTGCGACAGTGTTGTTATCAATTAATGTCATAGGGTAAAAATTATCCTCATCAATGCAGTCGCCGTTATTATCACAGTATTTTCTGTTCATATCTTCGGCGGTAATCGGATATGTCTGCCACCTGTCAGAACACCACTTTCTGAAAGCAACTTCGTCTTTGCTCCACTTCACAATAAATTTTGCGTCACATTTTTTGTACGGTCTTAGCCTTAGTTTTTTTAAATCAATTTTTGTCTGCATAGTTGCATCCTCCGCTAAAATAAATTTAACATTCAGACAAAAGAAAAAGCCCCAAGCCAAAAAGCTTAGGGCGAATAAAATCCGTGGTACCACCTAAATTCAGAAATACAGTTTCTGCACTTAAACAATGCGGGATAATCAAATTATCCGATATTGCCTCCCTTATAACGGTGGGAACTGCCGTTGAAGCCTACTGAAAATAACTTTGTTCGGTTCAAAGCTCAAAGGCTACCTTCCTTACTTCCGCCACGGGAATTTTCACCGACCATTCCCTCTCTGCAGAGTCAAAAAGTAAGTACTCCTCCTTATCAATGCTTTTGTCTAAATATTATCAGTATATTAACATTGCAAAAATAATATGTCAATACATTTTTTCAATTTTCGTAAAAATTCAGAATATCTTTGTAAATATCCGATTTATTTTTCTCGTTAAGAATTTCGTGACGATTGTTTTTATACAGTTTTTGGCTGATGTTTGCATAGCCGAGTTCTTTTAAGAAAACTATAAGTGCGTTAAATTTCTTTTTTGACTGAATAACAGGGTCATTTTCACCTGCTATTACAAAAATCGGTAATCTTTTATTATAAACTTCCCAATCATCCGAATCAAATGCGCTTAATTGCAGTTTAAACAGATTTATAAAACCGTTTGTGGTAAACACAAAACCGCAAAGCTCGTCCTCGTTATACGCTCTGACATTGTCTTTATTTTCCGTTATCCAAGAATTAGGTTCGGCATTCTTTTCGTTGTATCCGATAAAAGTTCCGTTGTTCAGCAATTTATTGGGCGCCTGCTCTTTGTAAAAAGGTTTTAAAATTTTTGAAAGAAAAAGCCCAAAACTTGCATTGCCGTTATGGGTAGGCGGACCGCAAAGAACAATTTTGTCAATTTCCTTTTCATACTTTTTCATATAATTTCGTGCAACAAGTGTGCCCATACTGTGGCTGAAAATATATAACGGCAGATTTGGATAACTTTTCCTTATATATTCGGTTACAGCGTGCATATCGTCTATAACGGCACTGATGTCCTCTGTATAAAAATTGCCGAATTCTCCCTCGTTTATCACACTTGCGCCGTGACCTCTGTGGTCGTGAATAACGCATACATAGCCGTTATCATTAAGGTAATTCATAAATTCAAAATATCGTTCTTTATGCTCGCACATTCCGTGTGAAAACTGAACTATAGCCTTTGGCTGTGTTTTCGTTTCTGAAACAGCAACTTCGAGCATTAAATTGTCAAACGGAGATTTAATTTTTTCAATTCTCATTTACAAATCCCTTTCCGCATAGATAAATTTTACATAGTATAAACCTCTTGACCGCAAAAATCAAGAGGTTTATGGGAAAATTTTTATTATTTAGAACACGAATATACAAAAGATTATATTTGTTTATTTATATATCATTTTCAAAAAGATTGCTGTGTTTTTTGAAAAATTCATAGTAAATCTTTGTATTTTCAAGTTCCCACCAATCTTTTACTTCAACCGGGTTTGAGTCGAGGTCATAAATTTTTGCATTGTCCATAGCAAGCAAAAACGGCGAGTGTGTGGCAATTATCAATTGACAGCCGCAATATCGGGTCAGTTCTTCAAGCATTTTTACAAGTTTTAACTGCATTTTTGCCGACATACTGTTTTCGGGTTCGTCAAGGCAATACAACTTGTCATTTTTCAGCTTTGTTTTAAAGTATTTCAGAGCAGTTTCTCCGTTGCTGAAAAGTTCGGTTTCCTTGCCCGCAGTTCTTTCAATAAACTTTCTGCGTGACACCGATTTTCTGCGTGACATAACCTGCATTTTAAACTGCTCGTAATCGTCCATTCCGCTGAACCTTATACTTTTGCCATACTTTAAAGCACCGTACTCATCACGGGCAATGTCCTTTTTCTCGGAAATTTCGTCATTATTTGTACGAATAGTGAGCATATAATCAAAAATATCATCGCTTGTTATAATACGACTGCCGTCAGGTATTTTGTGCTTGAACCCCTCATCATCGTAGCCGAGAGAATACTCACAATTTTTTACATATTCATCAAATAATTCGCTTGAATTAAACGGAGCGATGCGGTTTAGCTCAAGTTTTTGAGCAATAAGATTTAAAAGTGTGCTTTTTCCCGAACCGTTGCCGCCGTAAAAAATTGTTACATTTTTAAATGAAATCTCATAAAGTTCACGATTTCCGAACATTCTGCACGGGTATGTGTTATCTATATAACCGTAAATGCCGCCGTTGCGTTCACATTGTTTTTGAATCATCGGTTCTTCATAATCAATCGGTAATGTAAAAGTATCTAAATACATCAAAAGTCACCTGCCGTTCGTAATTTATATGTTTTAATAATAACATATAAGGTATACAAAAAACAGTACTGTGCAAAAATTTTCTTTCAAATACAAACAGCTTCTTGAGAAATACATAATACATATCTCAAAAAGCTGTTTTTTTAGTAAAAATATTAACTTAATTCATTTCCGTCGGAATCAAGAAAAACATACTGTGACGGAATTGACGGATAATAAAACACATAAGGAACTTCTTTTACTTTTTCTTCATAAATACCGTTTTCCCCTGTAATTTTAACCGACGCACAATCGGAATTATTTACTACAAATGAATATCCGCCGTTCCAATTAAGGATTGCGATATTATCCGTTTCGCCATTCATAGGTTTATAAGTTCTGACAAACGAATATTTATCGTCGCCTTTTACTTCTACTTCCATCGGGAGATAATAATGTGCCTGATATTCATTGCCTGAAATAAACCAAGCCAAAGCCTTATTATCGGCAACACTCATTCCAGCATATTGTATATCCGTTGTTTCAAAATCCGAAACAGGCATTTCCTTTCGGGCTTTTTCTGTAAGTTCATCTGTTCCGTTATATATCTTTGTACAGCCCGTAAGACTTACGCAAAACAAAACCGTTAAAATCAAAACCGGTTTCCGATATTTTTTGTTTTTCATACAATATGTACTCATTTCCATATCCCCATTCATATAATTTGAATTTATTAAACTATTTTTATATATAAAAGAGGATACGGATTTCCCTCTTCATCATAATCGGTTCTTTTATATGTTACAAATTCCATATGTTTATAAAATCCTACCGCCTGCGGATTTTGTTCATTGGCGGTAACTTCTTTTATACCGAATTTTTCAATACCGTATTTCAAAAGTTGCTTGCCAATACCTTTTCCTCTTTCCGCCAAACAAATAAACAACATTTCAAGCCTATTGTTTTCAGTCCCCATAAATGCGATAATTTTATTAAATTCATTTTCCGCAATAATTAAATGCTCAACCTTACTCAAAGTCTGCGAAACATATTTTTTAATTTGCTTTTACCTCTGTATCAGATAAAAAATTATGCGTAGCTCGAACAGAGTTTTCCAAAACATTTAACAGATTTTCCGATAACTGCGGTGTTCTTTCAGCCGCTTCATATATCTTCATATCAATACCCTTATTTAATTTATTGTTTTTTATATTATAACATTTGATATGTTAAAGTCAATTCAAATAAAAAGCCCTTTGAGAAAAGATTTCTCCTCGCTCAAAGGGCAAGTTGAAAAACTGGAATTTGTAATTACATTCCATACATATTGGCATTC
>ULXT01023949.1_pt1 | contig 24161 bp, 28 predicted proteins | sample 1961571 | NCBI WGS metagenome assembly ULXT01 (sample SAMEA4835846, study PRJEB28245) | human gut metagenome | biome: gut microbiome; material: fecal sample | place: Denmark | collected 2008
TTATCTTTTAATACACAGATTGCGACAACTGGTAAAAGAACAACTAATACCATCTTTAAAATTGAATCACTCATAATAAGTGTAAGATTTGCGCCTGCAACAGAACCAATGAGTGCGCCAATGACTGTTCCTGGTACAAATCCCCAATCTACTTTTTTGTTCTTAATAAGTCTTGCAGTCGATACAACAGTGCCTGTTGATGATGATAGCTTATTTGTCGCAATTGCAGCGTGTACTGGTATTCCTGCAAACATATAGGCTGGAAGTGAAATTAGACCTCCCCCACCTGCAATTGAATCTACAAAGCCCGCTAGAAATACTAACGGACATACAATGAAATAAATCCCCATTTTCCCTTTTCCTTTACATAAGATATAAGAGGTGAATACCTCGATTTCCTATTGTAGCGATTTAGAATGGATATGTAAACTACCTTTTTATCTGACAAGCATCTTATATGATTCGTTGTACATATGCATAATAATGACTCTGATTTAATTTGCTAGATGGTGTCTGACATTTTCCAAATAATTCACGACAAATTCACGACAACAAACTCTATTCTAACAATCTATATTTACTTCCTAAATAAATATTATACTAATATGTAATTAAAATAGAGCCCATTATAAGGCTCATTTTAAGGTAAAACAAAAACTCCCAAAAGGGAGTTCTTGAATGTCTCTTGTAATAAGTGATAAATAATATTATCTCTTTGATAGTTCCAAGATAACTGTGTTTCCTATATTATAAGGGTTTCTGATGTGTTTGTCACTCTTTTGTTTCTATCATGTTACTAACGCAAAAGTCTGTTTACTTCTGCTTGAACAGCAGAATAATTATATCCTGCCTGTTCTAACTTAGATTTTCGTGTTGCACCATTGCCCCACTTCCCCTGAATAACTTCCTTTGCAACTTCAGTCACAGACTTCTGTCCACAAAGTTCATTGACTTTCTGCTGAACTTCAGAATAGTTATATCCTGCATTTTCAAGTGCAGTCTTTCTTGCAGTTCCATTTCCCCATTTTCCTGCAAGAACTTCTTTTGCTACTTCAGCAACTGATTTTATTGGTGTGGATGTCTTACCACTTGCAAGTTCATTGACCTTTGCCTGAACTGTTGCATAGTCATAACCTGCTGATGCCAGTCTGTTCTTTCTGTCATTACCATTACCCCACTGACCTGCTAAGACTTCCTTTGCAATGGTTGTGATGTCTTTCTTTGTTGTAGAAGGTGCAGGTGTGGATGCAGACTGTGTTGTGTATGCAGGAACACCAAATCCCCTGATATACTTTCCATTGACTGCAAGTGTTCTTCTTCCAACCTTATTTGAAGTGTTTCCTTCAATGACTGTGATTGTCTTACCATCACATTTTTCAACAATTCCAACATGGTCAGATGAACCTACATTGTCACCAATGCCTGAATCCTGCCAATCATAGAAAATGACATCACCTGCTTTTGGAACATATGCATCATTTTCAACCCAACATCCAATCTGCTGAAAACCTTTAATCATGTAATTACATGAACATTCTGTTGGAATGATTCTTGTATAACCAAGTTTCACTGCAACAGCAGACACAAAGGTTGCACACCATGCATCTGTATATGTTACCTTGTAACCCCTTGGTCTTGGATTCTGTGTGTTGTATAAATCAATAATTGCTCTGTGTGAACCATCTGCTTCATTATATCCAAGCCATGCTTTTGCCTGATTCACTACTGCTGTTCTATCATATGACATACTGTTGTTACCTTCTTTCTTGTCGTACTGTGTCAAATCATACTGATTGATTAACTTCATGTTGTTATCTACATAAGTAGAAGATGTTGCATATCCATCTGCCTTGATGGTTTCAAGATATGTCTTAGGGTCTGTGATGCCCTTCAGATTGCTATATCTTGGAAGCTGAATGAATTCAAAATACCCTTTGATTCCATTTTCCATGCTGTCATAAACCCTGAAATTGTCTTTGATGGTTGTCAGTGTTCCAACTTCATATTCTTCCTGTGTTGTCAGATTCACTGATTTTCCTGTCCATTTAGTCCCACATTTCAGACCAAAATAATTGTGATAGGTGGAAGCAAGTTTTGACTTGCCCCACCCACTTTCTAAGATTGCCTGTGCAATGATTGGACTATGAACCAAGATTCCATAAGACAGTGCTACCTTGCAGACTGTATCTGCAACTTTCTTGATGAATTCCTGATTAGTCATTTATTACCCTTCTTTCTGTTCTGTTAAAACATCAATTGCTTTGTTGATTGCATCAGGTAATGGAAGACCCATAAGACCTGCATTTTCTACAATTGAAATCAATTCATTTGCCATAAATCCAATGATGACTGCATCCCTGATGTAACTAACACCAAGTGCTAAATCCAATCTATATGCAATCAATACAAACAAAAGGGTCATGCACTTTCTGCATAAACCTTTCCATCCTGCTTTGCTTTCCAATGCACCTGATTCAGTTTTGTTGGATTTGTGAAAAACACCTGCAACCACCAATCCTGAAAAGTAATCAATTCCCATAAAAATAAGTAACGTAACCAAACCTGTGTCCCATCCACCAAACGCTGATGCAATGATGCTTCCAATGACACCAATACCTGTGCAAATTCCTTCTTTAATATTCATCTTGTTTATCTTCCTTTCTGCATAAAATAAGCACCATGCATTTCTGCATGATGCTTTACTGTGTGTTATTGACTTATGCCTGACCTGCTAAATCACCACAATCAAGGTCAATCAGAACCTGAACAACCTTGTCTTTGATTCTTGCAGGGACATCATCAATTGTCTTCACACCTTTGATAATAAGTGTTGCATATATAACTGCCATGTTTTCCACTTCCTTTCTAAATAAAATATTTATGATAAGATTGGTTATCAATCTTCATCACCTACTTCAGCAAGTTCAGGATGACCTTCTTTGACCAATTCCTGCTTGACTTCATCTTTGATTCTTGTTGGTACATCATCAATGGTTTTGATTCCTTTGATGATAAGATTTGCATAAATCTTCACCATGACAATTCACATCCTTTCTATGCTAACATTTCATATACATCACACAGTGCAACATGTGTCTGTGTCATCTGTTCTTCAAGACTTGCATTCTTTTCTGCCTGAATCCTGATATATTCATCTTTGTCATACTCTGTCAAAGTGAATTCATACATTGTGACTTCATCATCTGATTCAGGATTCTTCACTTTGATTTCAGTGATATCTTCATAGCTGAAGACCCTTGATTCAGTGATTTCCACATCTTCAGGTTTCACTGTGCTTCTTTGTGTTCCATACTGTTTCATGCTACTTTTCCACCTTTCTTGACATTCAATTCATAATATTTAGTTGCATATGGAATCAATGGTTCAACATATTTCTGTGTCAGTCTGAAGCAATTTCCATAATCAGTCCAACCTTTGTAAGAATTTATTGAACACCATTCTGAATAGTTCATCATGTTCCCTGATTCAACTTTCTTCCTTATCTTCACCATTTTCTTCTTCATGTCTTTGCAGGTCTGCTTTCTTAATAGCACATAGGAAACAAACACCCTATAACCAAGGTAATCAATACCCCTGACATAAGTTGGAAATACCTGATAATTCTTCTTGATTTCTAACTTCATATTGTTATGAAAGTATTCATTGATTTCCTTCAGCAATTGATGCAGTTCTTCCTTGGTTCTTGCAAGAATCACAATGTCATCCATATATCTGAAGTAATATTTGACATGCTTGACTTCTTTCATCCAATGGTCAAAATCACTGAAGTAATAATTCCCACTGTACTGTGACAGGTAGTTTCCAATAGGAATTCCTGTGTTTGGGTCAATGTCTTCATCCAACAGATATATTGAAACAAGGTCTTCATCTTCTGCTGTGTTGATTGAATCAATGATTTCATCAAGAATCCAAAGAAGGTCATTATCTTTGAACATCTTTCTGTATTTCTGTTTCAGAATGTCATGATTCACTGATTGATAATAATGTCTTGCATCTATCTTCAGACAATATTGACAGTTTGGAACATCATGTTGGACTGCTTTCTTTACCCTGCTAAGTCCTTTGTGAATTCCCCTGTCAGGTATTGCTGAAAAGGTATCAGAAATAAGGTGCTTGATTAAATATGGTTCAATTACCTGCAAGATTGCCCACTGTGCAACCCTGTCAGGAAAATAAGGAAGTTTATAAATCTTTCTTGTCTTCCCATGCTCATTTTTATAGAACACTTCATATTCAGATGTATGATAGGTTTTATTCATCAGCATGTCCTGCAATTCCTTCAGGTACTTGTCAGGGTCAGAATCAATCATTTGTACTTCTGCATACCATCCTTTCCCTTTCTTTGCATGTTGGTGTGCCAACTTTAAATTTTCCATATCATAAATCTTTTCATATAAATGTCCATAACGCTTCATATAACTACAACCACCAATTCTTTCTGTCATTTTTGTATGCGTGTTTCTGATTCTTCAACTTCCTTTCAGGATTTACCAAAACAGATTTATTCCATATGCTGTCATCTATTGATGACAGGCTTTTGTGTTTTGCCAAGTGGCAGGGTCAAGTAATTTCCACAATTTTTATATATGAAAACAGACAGTCCTTTTGGACTGCCTGAAATCAACCACGCATTTACTAAGTGACTGCTGATATTACGATTACGATTCCCAACACTGTTATTCAAATTCCAATAGAAACTACCTGCATTAGAACCATTATTCCAATTACTGCCTAATTGAGTAATCTTAAAAATGTTTTTATTGTGTACAGATATAACAACAAGGTGGAAGAAGTAGCCATCAACAATTACCTAACCCATATATTCAATTAAACAGTGACTGTTGGTACATACACCAAGCGACCGCCGATATTACGAGCACGACCCCCAACACCGTCACCCAAAGCCCAACAGAAACCACCCGCACTAGAACCACTATTCCAACTACCGCCCAATCGAGCAATCCTATATCCATTAAGGTTTTCAGTGATGTAAGTGTAGTCACCAACAGGAAGTGAACTGTTTCCAAGACATTCAGATGCCATGAACAGCCAATCATACTTAGTGGAATATCCCATTGCTGAAATATATCCATTTGCTTTTGTGACTGTGAATCCTGCACCTTCATAGTTGTCTGTGTTCTTTCCTTCAGCATAATTGAAATCTGAACAGATGTAAGGCATACCACCTGCCATCTTTCCATTACCCCAAATATTCACACCATAGGCAAATTTCCAAATGTTACCCCAAAAGTTTTCAACACCACGATAACAAATAGAAGTTTTTCCATCTGCTGTGTTTTTTGTAGCAACACCACCTTCATATGTGGTTGTTTCTGTTGCTCTGCCTGTGCCATTTCCAAGGGATGCTGTTGAACCTGTCACACCTGCATAAGAACTTGTGGTGTCAGTTCCTGTTGTCCAAGGAAGATTGACAACACCCTGTCCAATAGCAGTCTGAAGATTCATCATTCCAAGTTCAACAATCATCAGCAACTGTTCCATTGATGCTGTTTTGATTCCAAATGAATGCCAACCTTCACCCCTGTTCTTTGCCATCTGTTCAATGTTTGGTCTTGTCAGGTTCTGTGATACACCTGTTGCAGGTCTTGCCCCTGCAATGGAACTGAACTTGTCTTTGGAAGCATCCATGACCTGTTCATCATTCAGCATATAAGCATTTGCAGATGTGTCATAGATACATCCTTCATATGCTGACATCAGGATATAATCAACTTCATTTCCATTCTTATCATAGAATGCAGGGTGAAGTTTGAATCCTGCCCTTTGTGTTTCACTGACATAGTAGTTTGCTTTTCTCAAATGATAACCATAGCCTGTTTCCTGTCTGTCATATTCAAGCGGACACACAAGATAATAGAACTTAGGCTGATATACCATGACCTGACCATTTGAACCATCTTCTGTGTAACCTTCATCACCATAATAAGCATTGATTGTTCCACCATCAGACACATTGCATCTTTTTCTTCCACCATACATGCTGAACTTGTCAAAGTCTGCACCTGCTGTCAGATTCTTTGCACCTGCTATTCTTGTGCAGGTCTTGTTCTTATAGTCCATAGTGATACCAAGAACATCTTCTGTTTCAATCATTCCAAGATATGCTCTGATGTCTGTGACACCTGACAGAATTTCCTGTGCATTGAAGTCTTCACTTCTTAATGCATCAAGGTTTGCTTTTGCTGAAACATTTTCAGCAGTAAGCTGATTGAATACATTGGTTGCACTGTTGGTTGCATTCTGAAGGTTTGTCTGTGCTGTTGATGCCTGTGCAATAACACCTGATAAAGATGACTGTGCTGACTGTGCTGAACTGATAACTGCATTCAGGTCACTTCTTGTCTTGGTTGCATTGCTGATTGCAGTATCAAGATTATTCTTTGCTGTGTTACCTGTTGATGTACTTGTATCAAGGTTTGATTTAGCTGTCTTTGCATTGCTGATTGCAGTATCAAGTGCGGATTTAGCACTGTTTGCTGAACTGATGGAAGAATCAAGATTCTTCTTCACATCATTTGCAGATGCTGTTGCAGTCTGTGCAGTTGATGTTGCTGACTTCAGTGTGCTTTCGGCATTGTTCGCTGAAGTAGTTGCAGAAACCAAGTTGGTTCTTGCTGTGTTTGCTGAAGTGATAGCACTGTCAAGTGCAGATTTTGCTGTGTTTCCTTTAGATGTTGCATCAATAAGTGCTGATGTTGCATCCTGTGCTGAAGCAACCTTTGCATCAAATTCTGCAACAGCTTCATTGACATCATCCTTGGAAGCAACAATCTGATTCTTGATGTCCTGATAACTGTTATTATCATCATTGACTTTATTCAGTGCATTGATGATTGAACTTCTGACTTCTTCACCATAGACAGCATTTGCAATTTCATCTGTATAGGGTTTAATGTTTGCCATTATTCTTCACCTTCCTTTTCATCTTCTTCACTTTTCTTTTTCTGTTCCTGTTTGATTTCTTCAATATATAAATTGAAATCATTCATCATTTCAACTTTAGCTTGTGATGTAATCTGTGAATGAATTTCTGCAATTACACCTTCCATGATGAAGTTTGGAATTCCACATTCCTGTTTTGCTTTATTTACTGCTGTCAAAACCATAGCCTTTGCAGTTTCCAATTCTAATGTCAATGGTCTTGGTTTTTCTTCTTCAAATATCGCACCCATCATTTTTCAATTTCCCCTTTCTGAACTTGTTCAAGCATTGCAAGAACTTCTTCCTGTGTATATGTTTTTTGTTTCTTTGCACATATAATTTCTGATTGCTGATTCTCTTTTTCTGTTTTTTCTGCATCAGGTATTGTTCTATAAATTGACATTTAAACACCTTCCTTATCCATTCCATGTTCCTGAAATCAGGATTCCATTTTTAAACTGCATCTTACAACCATTTGACCATGAAGCAACTGTTCCATCACTGCTCATTTTTAACACTTGCACAAAATTCAGTGTTCCATTAATTCCACCACCTTCAAATGAAGGATTTTTCAATGTCCATCCATGCATGTCAATATTACATCCTGCATGAAGTTCACCTGATGTGTAATTACCCCAACCTTTATTCTTCTGAACATATGTCCATTTCATGGTATAAACATTTGCTGAAGATGAATCTTTTGAAGCCCATGTCATATAAGCACCATTGGATTCAAGGTCAAAGTTCAATCCCTTTTTAGATGAATCACTTTGTAATTCATTTGTTCCAATTTTACCAACATAATAATCATTTCTATAAAAGTGACAACCATTATAATTAAATTTTGAAACTAATTTCTGTGATGAAGTAATAGCAGAATCATAAATTCTTAATTCACCTGATTCAAACTGTACATATTTACTGATGTTATTCCATGCAATTTTGATTGCTGATGCATTCTGTTGAATCTTAGTTGATAGTTCTGAACTGTTCAGCTTCTTCTTAACTTCTGATTCAATTGAATCTGTTTTGACTTTAATCTGTGCAGATGTTGAATAAGATTTCAGTTTATCATCTGTATAAGATGTTGCAGTTTCTTTTGCAGAAATAAGAACTGCATCTTTTGTGTTTTTGATTGCAGTTTCAACTTCAACCCTTGTCCAATAGGATTTCAGCTTATCATCTGTGTAATCATTAGAATCATCAATTGCATCTGAAATCTGTTTTTCTACTGATGATTTATATGATACTGATAACTTATCAGCAGTAACTGAACCACCAACAAGTCTTTCACCGACAATCTGACCATCCATTGTTATTGCTGTGTCATAAGTGCCATTGTAACCTGTCTTAGAATATCCAAGACCATTCAAGTTCCATCTCCAAAGTTTTCTTGCTGTCTTCTTATCAGCAGTGTCCATGATAAGTTGTTCATCAGCAGTTGTGACAACATGACCATTGGTTGCTGAATGAATCAACTGTGATGCATTTTCCCTTGCTTCTTCAAGGATTTCTGACTTGTTTGGAAGACTATCAATCTTATCTTTGATTGAAGTCATATTTGATTCTGTCTTTGTTGATAAGCTATTTTTGGAATAGGATGTTCCAAGGGTCAACTTATTGTTTGATGGTTTGTCCAAATAGATTGTCATTTCTGACACAGGGAAAAATCTATCAAGACCATTAGGTGATGATGTTACCCTGATTTCATCAAGGACTTTGATTCTTTCCATATCTACATGAAGCATGTGAAGGTCAACAGCAGATACTGTCAATGTAATCTGTGCAAACTGAATATCTGACAGATATTCCTTTCCTTTTCTTAGAAGGTTATCTGCAACATGAACATCATCCCATTTGACTGTTTTGAAAATCCATCCATAGCTTTTGACTGCTTCCTGTGAATACACATAGTCAACACCACCATTGACATCTTTGATTGTCAGATAAGCATCAAGACCTTCAACTTCTGTAACATCTTCCAATCTTGCACCAAGTGGAATAACTGCTGTGACAATATCAGAAGCAACCATGTCATGTGTGAAGTCCAATAAGTTTGAACCAAATTCAATCACCTGTGTGTTTGTGTTTGGATAATCAGCAAGGTAATCAATATATCTGACACCATTTTCTTTTCTGATTCTCAAATAACCACCATAGGTGTTCAACAGGTCTGTCTTGATGACTTCCAATGTGGATTCCCAATTGGTATATTTGTAAACATAGTCATTGTTATCCTGAACAGTAACTGCACCAACTTTGAATGTTTTGTCAATACCCTGATTCTTAACCTGCTGATTATGGATATTCACCAAGGTTTCAAGATAACCCCTGACTGTCAATCCCTGATATTTTGCAGGTCTTTGAATGGAATCATTAAAATATGCAAGTTCACCTTCACAAATAACTTTCTTTCTGTTGTATAAATCTTTTGTAATTTCCACAACCCTTCCACAAAAGATTTCTTCATCACCATCATAAGCAGTAATGACTGAAGTCAATTCATTGACTTCTTCATAGTGTGGATGTTTTGGAAGAATACTAAATTCAAAAGACCCTGCTGTGTTTTCCCCAATCTTCACAGTTGGGGAAATCAAAACAAGGTCTTCATCCCTTAAATCATACAAAGGGGAATCATTACAATATACACGATACATTTATAACGCACCCCCTTGATATTCAATTTTGACTGTTCCATTTCCTTTGAATGTCACATAATTTGTTCCATATTGAAGTCTGATTCCAAGAACCTGTGTCTTTCCTTTTGGAAGATTATATGTAACACCATCAAATGTCACTGTCATTGCTGTTGAACAGGTAAATGTTGGTGATACAATCTTTCTTTGGTTCTGCAAGTTGACCTGCAATGAACCATTGACTGTGACTGCATTCACTCTGATGAAACCATTCTGAAAACTGAATGTGTCCCACAACCATTTTTCACCATTTCCATTTATATCAAGTCTGTAAGGTTCACATTCAGCATCAATTGTGATGGTGCATAACCTTTTGGAAGTCTTGAATGAATTGATTTTGCACCTGCCTGTGTAATAATAGGCAGGGTCAAAATCCATTTGAATTCTTAACTTTTTACCATGAAGGTAATTTGCAACATCAGCAACTGTTGATGCCCAATATTTACTTCCCTTCAGAACTGTAAAAGTAAATTGAAGTTTTCGTGTTTTGTACTTGATATCATCATTCAAGACTTCTGATAAGTCAATAACACCATCAGCACCAATCACATCAACTTCTTCCAACTTTGGTTCAGGAAATCCAATATCTTTGTCAGTCAGGATTAGACCAAAGTCATCATATGAATTTTTTGTTCCAAATGTCACTGTCTGCATTATTGTCTTTCCTTTCTTCTTATAATCTTACCAAGTTCTTCATCCATTGCAGGTGCTGTTTCTGCAACCAATGCACCTGTGTCAAGAACCAACTGACCTTTGAATTCAGGAAACCATTCTTCAAAGATTGCAAATAACTGTTCAAACCAATCATTCAAGGCTTTTACAATTAAGTTGTCATGATGACCAACTGCATCCTGAATGTCATTCATCAGATTACTATGTCCATACATGATTTCATCACCTGCTTCACCTGCACCCTTTGCAGTACCTGTGATAGGATTCACATCAAACAATGTTGGTTGTGTGAACATGAAAGGACTATCCATAGCTTTCTTATACCAACTGATTCCAAATGATGGAACAGATGGTGGTGTCAAGCTGAAAGAACCACTAATTGAAATATGTGGTAATTTCAAATGTGGCAGTGACCAACTGAAATTCATGATTGACTTGATTCTGTCAATAGCACCTGAAACAACAGATTTACATCCATTCCAAATGCTTGAAAATGAAGACTTAATTCCATTCAACACACCTGTCACAGTTGATTTTGCACCATTCATTCCACTTGAAATAGTGGACTTAATACCATTTATAACTGAAGACACAGTTGACTTGATTCCATTCCAAACACTGCTGAACACAGATTTGATTGAATTCAAGATACTTGTGATTGTTGATTTTATCGCATTAAAGACAGATGAAATCACTGACTTTATTGCATTGATGACTGTTGTCACAACAGATTTGATTGCATTCCAAATTGTAGAAAATACAGACTTGATTGCATTCAGTGCTGTGCTGATGAATGATTTGATTGCATTCAATACAGTTTCAATCACTGACTTCAGGTCATTCCATACTGCCTGAACAATTCCCTTGATTGCATTCCATACTGTTGTAAATACTGTTTTTACAACATTCAGACCAAGCTGAATGATAGATTTCACAAGTTCAATACCTGCTGAAATCAAATTCTTAATTGCATCCCACACTGTTGACACAATGTTTTTAATACCATCCCACACACCTGACCAATCACCTTTGATTAGTGCTGTCACTGTTTGAATGACTGCCTGAACAATCTTCAGTGCTGAATCAATAAATGTGCTGATATAATTGAATGCATTTGTTACTACATTGATAATGTCCTGACCCCAAGCATCCCAAGCCTGTTTGACAAGTTGAATGAATGCTGAAATCAATTCTTTCACTGCTTCAATAACAGTGCTGATTGTTTCTTTGATGGTTGCCCATGCTGACTGAACAGTATTCCTAAAGTCTTCATTGGTGTTGTACAATGCAACAAAGATTGCAATCAATGCTGTGATTGCCACCACCACCAATCCAATAGTACTTGTGATTGCACCAAGGACACCTGACAGACCGCCAATAGAACCTGACAGTGATGATATAGTTGATATAGCTGTTCCAATCTTACCAACCATTGAACCAATACCACTGATGATTTTTCCACCAATAATCAAAACAGGTGAAGCAACTGCACCAATTCCCATTGCTGTTGCAATCATGGTTTTAGTGTGGTCATCAAGACTACTGAACCATGTTGTTGCCTTTTCTACAACACCACACACTTTTTCAAGTGTTGGTGCTAAAGCACCAATGAATGCAGTACCTAATTCAATACCGCTGTTCTTAATCTGATTGATTGCTTTGTGTGCCTTGACTGATGGTGTTTCCAATTTGTCCAATGCTTCACCAACATCATCTGTGTCAGATGCCATTGTTTCAACTGTCTGATTAAATTCATCAACACCACCATTCAGGATTGCAAGACCTGCCTTTCCTGCTTCAGCAGATGACCATAATTCATTATAGGCAATACCATTTTCATCTGCATACTGCTTTGTGATTTGAAGAACATCAGCAAGTGACATTCCTGAATTCATACATTCTTGAAATGACTTTCCTGTTTTTTCCTTGATGACACCACCAAGTGTTGTTCCTGAATCACCCAATTCATTGAACATACTGTTCATGTATGTGGTTGCTTCTGCTGTTGCAATACCCTGTTTAGTAAGTGAAACATAACCTGATGTCAAGTTGTTGATATTGACACCCATTGAAGAAGCTGTTGGAATAACTTTACCCATTGCAGATGCAAGTTCATCAACAGTGGTTTTACCTAAGTTCTGTGTTCTAACAAGTTTGTTTGCTATTTGGTCAGCACTACCTGCTGAAGAACCATAAGCATTCATTGCTGTTGTCAACACATCCACCGCTGTTGTTGTACTTGTGAAACCTGCTTTTGCAAGGTTTCCTGCTGTTTCAACAAACTTTCCAACCTTGTCCACACTCTGACCTGCTGACAGTGCCTGATATCCTGCTTCAGCAAGTTCTGTTGCAGACAAACCTGTTTTATTGGATAGGGTCAAGAATTCCTTGGATAAGTCACTAACTGAAGTCTTGGAAGTATCAAACAAGGTTGACATCTTTGCCATACCATTTTGAAAATCTGATGCACTTTTTGTTGATGCAGTCAATGCACCTGTCAAAACTGCTGACACAGGTGCAATTGCTTTTCCAAGACCTGTGATTTTATTTCCCGCTGTTTCCATAGCAGAACCAATCTTGGTTGCAAGATTCTGTGCTTTTTTATCAGTATCATCAATCTGACTGTTTGCTTCTTTGTTATTGATGAAAATACTTCCAACAAGTTTAAACAAATCCATAATTCAATTAACCCCCTTCCTTTTCTATTTCAAAATTTTGCATGATTTTATAAGAATCTTTTATGGTTGCTTCAAGCTGTTCCTTTGTTGGTCTTTCACCCTTTGGTTTGTTACCAACTTTCAAATCATGCTTGAACTGTTCAAATGTTCTTTCATCCCAAGGTGGAAGTTTGTGAATATAGAATTCCCAAAGTTCATTGTGCTGTTGTTTTTCATCAAAGACTTCTAAGAAGTCCATCAATTGCCCTGCACCAATCACCTTATCAAGCAAAATAAATGGACTTGCATATTCTCTGAACAGCAAGTCCATAAAAGTAAGATGGTTTACTTGAACAATTTTGAAACAACCTTGAAAAAATCCTTGAATTCCTGCTTCTGAACAACAGCAACAATCATTTCAGTGAAAGTTACCATGTCAAGGTTTCCAATTTCCTTGACTGTCATTCCTGACAGACCTGAAAGAAAAGTGTAAATTTCATTTTTGCAGGAAGGAAGATTCTTCATGATGATAGATACAACTTCCATCACAACAGATACACCAAGCATTGTTGTAGCATCTGTGTTTTCATCTTCATCATCCTTCTGACTAATCATTGACTTCATGTCCTTGATTTTGTCAGGTGTGATAATTTCCTTTAAATCCTTGAAACCAATCTTTGAAAGAATCCCAAACATTGGGAATAAGTCATCAGATTTCAGTGTTCTAAGTTCAAATTCCATTAGTCTTCACCCACTTTCTTTCTTGTTCTTTTTGCAGGCTCTTTATCTTCCTGCACTTCAATCAGGTGCTTTGAAACTTCCATGATTTCAGAAATTCTTTTATCATCAGCTTCAAACACTTCACCAATCTTGTGAAGTTTCCCTGTGTGTCTGTCATTAAATTCATTTATAACCTTTACTTTTGCCATTGTTCAAAACCATCCTTTCTAATTACGCAAGTGTTTTTGGATAATAAATGTGATAAGGAAGGGTGTCAAGGTCAGAATCAAGGTCTGCATGACATGCAAATGTATATGTTCCAACCCCTTCTTTCTTATTTTCACCATTTGATTCAAGTCCACTTGTACAAAGTGCATTGTCCATAATGACAATGATATTTTTACCGCCTAATGTCTTACCAACAAAAGCAATATTCTGAAGATAATCACCATCTTCAACATCTGCCTTTGATTCAATCAGGTCATAATTGGTATCTTTGGAAGTACCTTCAACACCAATGATTGCTGATTTGATGATATCCTTTGTGATTTCAAGGAAATTGATTTCCATTTCAGCAGTTTCACCTGTCTTGACTTTAAGACCCTTTACTGCAACCATTGCACCATCTGCTTCAATGTCTGCAAATTCAGGTGTGATTGTAATCTTAGAACCACCCTGTGTTGCACCCATAATTGAATTTTCAAAATTCCATTTGTGGGAACTTTCATCATAAGTTACATTCTTATGAATCGTACCTGCACCAAACAAAATCTTTTTAGGTGTGTCAGATGTCACACCTGTTTTTCCAAACTTTGCCATGTTTTACACCTTCCATTCTTTTATTCTTAATGTTATTTCTAATCTATGAATACCAAATTCAACTGAAGGAACAGGATATGCTGTCACATACATGATTGCAATTCCTGAACCACTTTTCATGATGTCTGTCATTCCATCACATCCAAGTGTGTCCTTCAACAGTTCCTTGACATTTTCAAGATTCAGAAAACTTCCTTTTGTGTTACCTGTCAGAATGAAATTACATTCTTCCATTCCATCTTCATTCAATGGTTCTATTTCCTGATATTCACCAATCCAATATGTTTCAGGAATATCAGAAGTCCATTCCATGAATTCATAGGGAATGTTCAATGATTCCATCAGGTTATTCACATAATTAAGACCTTCAACTGTCATTATCAAACACCCCCAAAATATCTTTCAGCAACAGACTGAATCTTTCCTTCTGTTGCAGTAAATGCTTTATACAAAGGTCTGTTTGCTGTTTTACCATTGGTATAATAAGCATTCAGTCCTTTCTTTCTCATAATAGCAACAACTCTTTTTGCTTCTTCCTTGGTGTATGTCTTCCCACCTTTTGGTGCTTGTGGTTTTCCACCTGTGTCAACAAAGACCCAATAACCTTTTCTGCCACCACCCTTGATTGAATGTTCACCTGTTCCAAATTCTTCATAGATTGCATTCCAATAATCTGAACCAATATGAACTGCAAGTGCATCTTCATCAACCTTGTATTGATAAGAACCTGCTGTCTGTGATGTCTTTCTTCTGCTGTTTCTCTGTGCCTGTGACCTGATTTCACCACCAATTTCATGAAGAAAAGCAATTGCTTTATCTTTCAGTGCTGTTTTCACATTCACTGAATAACTATGGAATTCTACATTCTTAGACACCTAAACCACCCCCAACATATTGAAGCATGATTTCCAAGTGTTGATGCATTCCCATAGGGTCATCAATCATTAAGATGTGATATTCAATCCCATCAATAATCATTCTTGCATTTTCAGATGTTGCATCAATCTTTGTTTCATCCTGTTCTGATTGAATCACACCTGTTTTCAGATTAAATGGATTCAGAACCCATTTCTTTGAAAGATTCCTGAAGGATTTAAAATCACAGATGAAAATGTGTGTGGATGACTGCACCTTTGCACTGTATTCACTAATGTCATTCTGACCATTGGATAAGTCCAACCAACCTTTCAGTGATGTGACATCCATCCACACATGTTCTTTTTCACCAATAATGTTCTTTTTTCCTTCATCTTTCACCTGAATCAATGCAGTTGTATTTCCACCAACTGATATCATCAGAATCTTGCTTTCATGTAAGGTTTTAAAAAACCAAGCAGGGAAACAGGATATCCCATCACTTGGTTATTTGCATCATAATCAACATAGGTCACAGAATGTCTTGACAGTGATTCAGATTTAATTCCAACCTTATCACGCATATCAACTTCATATTTCAGAAGATTGATGATTCCAACCTGAATATCTTCAGGATAGACAACTTTTGTGACCATGTTGGAATCAACAGTGAACACTTCTTTGTCAAGTCTTATGAAGTTCTTACCAACTTCAGTGACCACATACAGTCCATCATTCACTTCTGATTCTGAAATCTGAATGGTGTCACCCACTCTGATGAATGGATGACCACCAAAGATTCTGTCACCAAGACTGTTTCCTATGAATCTGATGCTTCTATTCTGAAAATTGTTATTGGTGTACTTCCTGATAAGAAGTTCCAATGCATTCAGCTTCTTTTGAAGAATCTTTGTGTCCTGCCCTATAAAATCAGGCATGGACACAATATCATCAACTGATATAATCATCAGATTCACCGCCTTTCTTTACTTAGGCAGTAGGTGCATCACCCTTGAATTTTGCAACAACAAGTTTAGATGCATTTGTTACTGCAACACCATAATACTTAGAAGCAGTGATGTCATGTTTCTGCTTCTTAGGAAACCATTCATGGTCAACCTGTGTATCTTTCTTTAAGAAGATAGTTAATGCAGGAAGTTCATCTTCTGTGTACTCTGTTTCAGCAGAATCAGGTTCAAGTTTGATGATAGGATTTAACCAACAGTTGGTTGTTTCTTCCTGCTTTACTTTCTTGGATTTCTTAATCCAACAACCTGCAATCTTACCAATAGAACCATTGACTGCAACACCTGCTTCAAACTTATCAGCAGAAATGAAATCTGCATCAGTAAGCAGTGCTTTTTCCTGTTTCGGATGGATGAACATAACCTTTTCAATTCCATCTTCTTCATCTTCAAACTTAGTTACTGCATCAACAATTCCATCATAATTGACATAGTTTGCTTTTTCATCAGCAGTGATGCATTTGTCCTTGGATGCAGTCATCTTTGCATAGATAGCATCAATAAGGTCATTGTCCACTTTGTTGACAATGGATTTTGCAAGCTGAAGTGTAGCCTGTCCAATCGGATTTCCAAGACCGCTGTTGATTGCAGTCTGTAAGATGGAAACAGCCTTCATTGCACATTTGATTGTGAATGTTGTGCTTCCTGCTGTCAGATTTGTTGTTTCAACTTCAGCATTTGTGTCAGATGCTTTTTCAACATCAAAGTCTTCAGCATCACCAATGTAATTCCAAGATGGAACTGTGATTGTGTCACCTGCTGTTCCCTGTAAGTCTGTGTTTACATGTGCATATGGTGTAATCTTGCACTGTGCTTCAATCTTTGCTTCAATCATGTCAGACATGACTTCAGGATTGATAATGTTGGATAATTTAGTTGTTGTACTTGCCATAATTTTTCACCTTTTAACCTTTCTTAATTGCTTGATAATTCTTTGTATAATTCAGGATTTTCATTGAACAGCTTATTTCTTGCCTGATATCCCATTTTATTGAAATCTTCCTTTGTGACTGTGTCTTTCTGTTCAGATTTTTCAAGTTTCTTTTCTTCAATCTTCTTCTGTGTAGAAGATTCAAACTGACTTGGGAACTGTGTTTTCAGTCCTTTCACCTTGTCATCAAGACCTTTGACCTGACCATCTTCACCAAGTTCAGGTTTCCAATCACTGTCATGATTCATCTTATAAATCAGATAATCAATATCAGTTGCTTTTGCACCTGCTGAAAGAAGACCAATCTTCAATGCAGATTCTGTTTTTGCTTCAGCAAGTTCTTCCTGCTGTTTCTGAATAGTTGCTTCATACTCTGTAATTTTTGTCTGTACATCTTCCTGACCTTTAGTTGCTTTCTGAAGTTCTGCAATCAGCTTCTGTGATTCTGCATCCTTTGCAACCATTGCATCATGGTCAGTCTTTAATTTTCCATATCTAACATCAAGATTTTCTTCTGATGCAGTATAGATTTTGTTCTGTTTCATAGCATCAAGAATTCCTTTGACCTGTTCATCAGTCAAGTTCTGTGCTTTCAATACTTCCTGTAATGTCATTGTTATATTCCTTCCTTTCACATTTACAATTTTTACAAGTTATGTCTTGGATGTGACTGTCAGTCACTGATGTTTTACATGGTCACCCATGAAAAATGACATAAAAATAAAGCAGTTTAATGTCTTACTTAGGACATAATAAAAACACCCTGTTTCCAAGGTGTTTTTAATTACTGTGTTCTATCCTTGAAGAATTCCTTCCAATATGGATTTTCATCATCAAAGATTTTCTTTTGTTCTGATGTCAATGCATGTGGGTAATCTCTGAACATATTGAATTCAGTCTTCTTATCAAAAGAAAACACCCATTCACCTTTTACTTCAGGATTGTCCAACCACCATATCTTGTCATCAGGATTGTTCTTATACCATTTACTTGATTGTTCCATTTTTTCCCTTCTTCTGTGCAGAATCTGATGTGTTGATGTAACCAAGTAAAGATTTGAAATCATCTGTTGAAAAATCACTTTCTTCAATATCAATCATGAAATCATAAGTTGATGATGTTCCATAATCTGATGTGGAAGTACAACCAAACCTGTCATGAAGTGTGCTTTTAGGATTTCCATTGAAATCTGTCCAACCACTATTATATGCTGATTGTAATTCTAAATATTGAAGTTTTCCTTCTTCTGTTTTTCTGACAATAGAAGCATGTTTTCCAACACATAAATAGTATTCTTTGCCTGTTTCCACCTGTTTCAATAACCTATTACCAACAGTCAATGAACATTTTCCATCTGCTTTCAAGGTTTTGATTCCTTCAGTTTTTGATAAACCATTAAGATTCAGACCATTTGAAAAGAATTCCTGACTTTTGTTTCCCCTAAAATCAAGAATATCCCATCCCTGTTTTTGTCCAATATAAGCAAGACCAACAGAAGCACATGAACCTGAAGTTCTGTCACCACCTGCAAGAAGATTGATGATTTCTTCTTCTGTCATCTTCTTAATTTGATTCTGAACAGGATTGTAATCAACATTCATCTGATTCAATCTTTTGAAAAATCCATCATAGTGTGAATCTTTTGAGCCTGTCGGTTTAGGTAATGTTTTCAATTTCATTGTATCAGCATTACTTGGTAACTTCAAATATTTCCTTTTGAAGTCATCAAATGATTTTGACTTGTCCAATCCAAAGAATGATGCTCTGTCCTGAAGGGTTTTCAGTTCAGCTTCATCCAATGCCCATTTTGCCCTTTGAAGAAGCTGACATCTGCAATTGCAGACATTCCTTGCAGAACCACCAATTGATGGTGCTTTCATCTTTTCACCACCGACTTCAAAGAAGTCATCCCATTCCCTGATTTGACCATCTGCTTCCTGATGCCAAGGTCTTGTGACTGAATCAAGTGTTGCATCCCATTGTTTCACAATGTTAGCACCCTTTTTCTTTGCTTCAGTACCTGCATCAAGGAATCCCTGCTGATTCACTCTGTGACCTTCAGTTCTTGCAATTCTCATTGCCATGTTCAAGGCTTTTAACATTGGGTTGTTCATACCAAGTGCAATCTTATATGCTACCTGTTGCCATGTTTCACCATTTGCAATTCCCCTTGATAATTCTGCCCTGATAGTCACTTTCAGCTTTTTGACATCTTCAGCAAGTCTTCCTTTCAAGATATCACCTGAATGATACTTGGAAGACAGCTTGGAATCTGTCTGAAGTGCAGTCAGCACTTTCTTTTGGTCAATTGGAACTGTGATTGGAATTCCCTGTTTCTGTAAAGAATACATGTTTCCAATATATCCATTGTGATAAGCATCCTGAAGATATTCATTGATGGTTTGATAAGACCCTTTGTTCAGCTTATCAAGAATACCATCAATCTGTTTCTTCATTGCTTCCTGATACTTGACCTGATAGATGATAGACTGAAGATTCTGCATATCAGTTCTAAGATTCAGGTCATTGATTGATTTTTGCAGGTCTTTTGATGCCTGTGCATATACCTGTTTCAATTCACGCAAGGTCTTTTGTTCCTGCTGAAGCTGATATTTAGCAATCTGTTTTTCAGTCTTATTCATCTATGTCTTCACCACCTTCTTCAGGAACAATCCCTTCCAAGGTGGATTGTGCAAGCTGATTATCCTGTTCTTCATCTTCAGGAAGTTTATCTTTGATATCTTCATAATCAATATCAAGAATTTCACAGATGGTCTGAATGATTGTTTCATCATCAAGAACACCCTGAAGTGACAGGATTGTATTGATTTGTGTCTGCTGTTTCTGTGCATCAGTCAATTCAATCTGTGCATTATCCTGTGCATTGGTCATGACTTCCCTTTCAAAGTCAAACCAAACATCTGTAACCTGATAATCAGTTCCATCAATTCTGTTGATTTCACCAATGACAACCTTCACAATCTTCTTCAGGAACTGCTTCATTCTGATTTCCAACTTGTTGCACTTCAAATCAAGAAGTGCATATCTTGATTTGATAACAACATTGGTCACATTACCATCACCAAGCTGTGCAGAATTGAATCCCATTCCAAATCTGTAAATGTTCTTTTCATCTTCCTGCATCTTTGCCTGTCTTGCCTGATATGGAATGTCTATTGTGTGGACTTCCACACCACCATCAGAATCAACACCAATCATCTTCTTGGTCTTCAGATTCTGCTGAAGTTCATCAAGATTATCACCTTGGAATCCCTTCACAACATGTAATGGATAATCAAAATCAGCAAGGTTATTTGAAAGACCACATGACATGATGTCATAGTCATCAATCAAATCCTTGATTGGTTTCAGTCCTGACCACTGTTTCTTGTTATTATCCAATCTGAAAAATGGAATAAAACCAAAGTTTTCATAATAGATGGAATCATCACCATCTTTCTTATAAATCACATGTGGTCTTGGATTGATTGGTTCTGATTCATCAAGAATCAGCTTTCCTTCTTCTTCCTGCACATAGAATGTTGTCTGATTTTCATCCCATACCTGAATTCTTTTGATGACCTTGTTTTCCTTGGTTAGTTTGTCCACATACCAATAAATAACATAGGCACATCCATCATCTGTGTCCTTTTCTCTGACTTCCACAACACCAAGGGAATCTGCACATTCAAATGACAGCTTTCCATCTTTGTTCATGTAAGCATACATATATTCAAATCCCTTTGCCATTGTACCTGTCAGGACATCATTCAATTCACAGATGAAGTCATCATCAAAGTATTCATCCAATCTTGTCTGAAGTTCAGGAATATCAGAATGGATGATTCCATTTTCACCTGACAACATATACTGCACTGCTTGGTCAACCAATTCAGTGAAGAATGGATGTGAAATCTTGACATTGCTTCTTGTTGTGTCTTCCACCAATTTTCCATCAGCATTGAAATAAAACATTCTATAATGCATAATGTCATGGTCTGCATCATAGTATTTTTGACCAATAGAAGCAAGGTTCTTCTTGGTTGACACCTTGTCTTCCTGAATAAACTTCAGAATTTCATCTTCCTTTAACACATTTCTTCACCATCCTTTCTAATACAACCAAGCATTTCCAATGATGTCATCTTCCAACCCATAACGCATTGCATCCATTAGATGGTTGAAATCATCAATTGGTCTGTTCAGTTTGTTTCCAAATTTATCTTTATCCCATGTATAGTTGGATATTTCTGTCAGGAAATTGACACATCTTGGATGAACAATAATTTCAAGGTCTTGAATCCACTGTATTCCATTGTTGATGCTGTCTTTTCCTTTCTTTGCCCCCTTGATTCTTAGTCCAAGGGATTTCAATTCATCAATGGATTTTGGTTCAGCAGAATCACCTGTGAATTTCTCTTTTCCATATCCCATTGATGACAGTTCTTCATATATTTTCTTGTTGGACAAACCTGTTTTATATAGTTCATCCCACACATACAGTTTTTTGTTTTCTAAATCAAGAAACATGATTGGTGATGCTGAAGGGTCATTTGTATAACCAAAGTCAAGTCCACATCTTGTCTTGCATTTTCTCACATCATCAAGTGTGAATGCCTGTTCTTTCCAATTCTCATACACAAGACCATCAACAATTCCCCATCCACCAAGACCTGCAACTGCATATCTTCTTGGATTGTTCTTTTTCATCCTTTCAAACACCTGCAAGTCTGCTTTGTCCAACCATTCATTGCATAAATAGTTGGTAGTCAATGCAAGTGTATCAGAATCAGGATTGTCAAAGAATCGTTTCTTCATCCAATGATGTTCATTCCAAGGGTTGAAGGTCAGTGTTATCTGTTTCCATAGTCCATCAGGACATTCACCCCTGATTGATTCATCCAACATATCAAAATCAGCTTCAGACATGATTTCATATGCTTCTTCAATCCACATCCAACACAGACAGCCTTTATCAACTGCAATGGATGTGACTTTCAAAGGGTCATCCAATCCCCTGAAATATATCTTTTGACCTGTTGGAAGATAGGTTGCTTCCAACGGTGATAATGTGAACTGCCATAAATGGTCAACACCAAATCTATGACATGCCCATTTCAAATCAGCATAACAAGAATCTTTCAATGTTCTGAATGTCTTTCTGATAACCAACAGATTTGATTCAGGATATTTCATCAGGTTGTAAATGTACCAAAGTGCTGTTGTTTTTGATTTTTTGGAAGCACGACTTCCTTTTACAACTCTGTATCTTCCTTTGAAGTTCCAAAATCGTTTATATCCTTTTCCGACAATGTCAGGCAGATGATAATATTTCTTATTCAAATTTATCACCTTCCCTTAACCTGAAACATCCATGTTCCTTGCATTTATGTACATCCATCAATCCCTGTGTCAGTACACCATGATAATGTGTGCAGTAAGCAACAGGATGATTGGTGAAATTTCCATCAATGCACCAATAAGAATTCTTGGTCTTTGGGACTTGATTCTTCTGTCTTTTTCGTCTTCTTTTTAGCTGTTCCTTTCTGTTGCCCTTTCCTTTTCCATTATTCCTGTGTTTATTCTTCAAGGTCATCTTCACCCCCAAACACAGGAATGGAAACATCAACTTGAATTTTGTCATTCCACATTCCAACATGCTTCCCTAATAATTCAAGTGCTTTTATTTTGGAAGCAAGTTTGATTTCCCTTTTGGAAGATGAACCATTCACTGAATCAGAATCTTCAACCTTGTATGATTCAATACATGCAAGGTCATCATCAGATGCATTTGTATTTATTTCACCATCAGGGTCAACAACATCTGTTATCTTGACAAATGCTATTCTTGCAAGTTCCTGAACAATCCTATCTTGATTGATTCCTGTTCTTCTGCTTCTTTCTGCCATAGATTCTGCAATAGCTTCTTGAACTGTAGTTTTCTGTAGTAATTGATATGCCTGTTCACTTGCTCTGTTAGGTGAATAACCTGCCCTGATGCAAGCCTGTGTTGCATTCAGGTCAATCAGGTATTCTTCAACAAATTTCTTTTGTTTGTCAGTCAGCTTTCTTGCCATCCTGCAACACTCCTTTCTTTGTTATTAACCAACGCAAAAAGACACCAACCTTTTTTCAAGGCGGTGTCTTTCACTTATTTTTATTTATACTTATTCATCATACATATTATAACATATTCAGTTCACTTGTCAAGCATTTTACTGAATTTATTCAGCACTCTATCCTTTTTTTTATATTATAAAGGTTGCTATATGTTGTTTTCATTTCATGACAACACTGTTTAATTGAATATGCTTGAAAATAATACAATCTGATAAATTCCTGTTGTCTGATTGTATATAAAGCAAAATTCACTTTGGAACACATATATTGATATTTTTTTATCAGATGTTCAAGGTTTTCTTTATCTTCAATCAACCTGATAATCATTTTTTCAAGGGAATCACCTGAAGGACTTGTCTGAACACATTCCTTGTCATATCTGATTGCACCTGCTGTTGTAAATGCATCAATCTTCATCTGCAATTCATCAATGTCCTGCTTCAGTTCTCTGATTTCATCAAGAATCAATTTTCATCACCGCCTGTCCTTTCTGTTCTTGGTGTTCTTGCTAAAACACTACTACTATATATTTATTTTTTTTTCGCTTGAAATCATATAAATACATAATAAAAATTGATTAAATTACTATTTTTATTTAAAAGTGAAAAGCACCAAGAACACCAAGAACACCAAGAACAAAAGTCTTGAAACCCTTATAAATAAAGGCTTTTCGCTGTTCTTGCTAGTGTTCTTTGTTGTTCTT
>ULXT01004707.1_pt1 | contig 24056 bp, 28 predicted proteins | sample 1961571 | NCBI WGS metagenome assembly ULXT01 (sample SAMEA4835846, study PRJEB28245) | human gut metagenome | biome: gut microbiome; material: fecal sample | place: Denmark | collected 2008
CACAAATTTTTTTATTTTTTGAAAGTGGAAACTATGTAAAGACAACCCGAAGGCTGTCCCGGACATCAAAGCCTATAGAAACGCTCAGAGGCTGTTTTACAGTGGGGAAAAAGAAAAAATATCAAAAAATTGATGAGTAATGGTGAACTTGTGATAGGATGAAAAAAGAGAAAAGCATAAAGGATGTAGTTGTGGAGAATATTTGTTATGATTAGAAAGTTGCTGAACGGAGATATCGATAGAGTTGCTGACATATGGTTAAAGACAAATCTGAAAACGCATTATTTTATTTCCAATCAATACTGGAAAAGTAATTATGAATTAGTGAAAGAAATGATGTCACAATCCGAAGTCTATGTGTTTGAAGTGGATAAGATGATATAAGGATTTGTAGGACTAAATAATGAATATATTCAATGTAAAGGTTTGGATGAAACTACTGGTGAAAAAGAATACACCATGCTATGGAAACAAAAATAGAAATCAAAATTTGACGGAGTGACAATATATGAAGTATTTATATTTGCATGGACTAGGGCAAAATCCAGACAGTTGGAATAGAGTAATAAAAGAAACGAAAGTATCGAAAAGCAGTTGCAGTTTGAGTTTATCAGAGCTGTTTTGGCACTTAATTATGCGATAGACCACCCAGATAAAGTAAAGGCACTCGTATTAATTGCAGCACAATATAAAATGCCCCGAAAATTATTGAAAGTTCAGAATATGTTGTTTCATCTTATGCCGAATTCGGCATTCGATAAAATGGGCTTCAAAAAAGCAGATGTTATTAACCTATGTGGTACGATGGCTGAATTAGATTTCAGTGACTCACTGCATAAGGTGTCTTGTCCGGTATTAATCGTTTGTGGAGAGAAGGACAATGCAAACAAAAAAATTCAAAAGAACTTTGCCATTATCTGAACAATTCCTACTTCCATGAACTTATGAAAACAGGTCATGAAGCAAACATAGAAGCCCCGGAAGAGTTGTATTCACATATAAAAGAAGTTAAAATGGAAGCAGAACAGGAAAAGAAAATTAATAAGAAGATAGGAAAAACAAACTATGAAAATCGAACATATTGCATTATATGTAAATAATCTGGAAGAAGCAAGAAATTTTTTTGTGAAATATTTTGATGCAAAATCAAACGATGGATATCATAATTTTCAGACGGATTTCCGCTCTTATTTTCTTTCATTTGATGATGATACACGTATAGAGATTATGAATAAACCAGAAATGTCGGATTGTCCAAAAGAGCTTACTCGTACCGGATATGCGCACATTGCTTTTAGCGTAGGCAGCAAAGAAAAGGTTGATGCTTTGACTGCAGAGTTAAGGGCGGATGGTTATAAAGTTGTCAGCGGTCCAAGAAAGACTGGAGATGGTTATTATGAAAGTTGTATTGTTGCATTCGAAGATAACCAAATTGAAATTACAGTCTGAAAATAGGAGGTACAAATTGGGAATGGATGAGGGTCTGTGAGATAATTAAAAAGCAGGCAATGCAGGAAGAGAGGGAAAACCTTGATTCCTGCATTTTTATATGTACTAAACCAGGAGTAGAGTGCAAAAATATCGAAATTCATATAGAATGAAGGCATCAAAATATCAGGGAGGAGAAGATGTCCGGCAAACGGACGAGGATGGGTATGGATAAAGAAAAAACAGGCGAATATATCAGAAACCTTCGGAAAAAGAAAGGCTGGACACAAATGCAGCTTGCAGAACAGCTTCATATTTCAGACAAAGCAGTTTCGAAATGGGAGCGTGGGGATTGAGATATAATAGTGACAAGCTTAAGAAAGCCTTATAAATAGGGCGTTTCAGAGGTTAGTCCATTGTATCAATTTTAATCAGTTACGGTAAAAAAGGTGGAGAAAGGCACCTGTAAAAACTGAATATGAAACCAAGAGTGGGTATGGACTACACCATCTTAAGCTTAGACTTCGATAAGAAGTTAGTTTGGGATGGTGTATTTTTTTACCCTTCCGATGCGTGGCTGCATTGGAACAAGTAGTGACAGCATTTCCTTAAGTTTGGTCACTTGTAGGGGAAATGCTTAGAGAGGAGGTCCTGTATGGGATTAGGAAGCATTTTGATTGCAGTAGTGAAGTTCCTTTTGAAGAGTGTACTTTTTGTATTGAAGGCAGTTCTTTATGGAGGAAAGTTGTTTTTGTTGTTATTCGTACTGGTTGCAAGAGTCTTTCTGATTTTTGCAAAAGCAGCAGTACCACAGTAGAAGGGAGCGATTTGTATGATGAAAAAGGTATGGTTAATGTTGGTGTTGTGTAGTCTTATGGTGGCTGTAGGGTGTTCTAATAGGGCTGTAAGGGAAGATATGCAGGCGGTACTGTGGATATGACAGAGTGTGTGGATGTGACTGAGGATGTATCAGATTCAGAGACGGATATATTATCAGAAGCGGTTGCTATTATAGAAGATGCTATAGCCACTACCGAAGAAAACACGGATTTGACTGAGCAGGAGCAGGTTGTTGAAACAGAAAAGGAAGAAGCGACATCGCAGACATCTTCCGAGGAAGATATGCCTGTTAATCCACAGGGAACTGAACAGCAGGAGAGTTCAACGGAGCAATCTACTCCGACACCATCTGTAAGTGAAGAATCGCAAACGCAGGAAGCAACAACACAGGAACCAACAACGCAGGAGCCGACTACGCAGACACCAACCACAGATGAAGCTGAGACAGATGACCGTGGCAATCCTGCTGACGGGAGTCCGGTATTTGAGATTACCTTTGAGATACCGCAGGCAGAGTATGTAGGGTATGATGCTGACCGTGTGGCGAGACTTGCCATTGATAAGTGTAAGGCGGCAGGGATGATTTCTCTTCCTGAAAATCTGGACAATCTGTTGGCAGAGGGGAAGATTACACAGGTAGAATACAACGAGTATTACCCTTATGATGGTTGCGGTTATTATTCCGTATTTGTGGAAACTAATCTGAACCTTGCTTCCACCATTAGTAGAAGAAGGCTTTACAGTGAAGAAGAGATAGCGGATTACATAGCCGGAATGATGGTACTGGAAGTAGACCCGTATTTTTACATTGAATGTGCAGGAGTGTATCAGGGTACGCATACGGATTTCTATGAGTTTCGGTGCTATCGTTAAGGCAGATTTTAGGAAAGGGGGCGATATGCCATGGGAAGGATTAAGATTCCTTATGTGGAAAGGGACGGAATATTATATCCGGTGCTGACAATTCCGAAGGATATGGAGCTGTCGGCAGTAGGGAAGTACGGATTGCTGTGGTTGTCCTATATGAAGGAAAATCATAAGCAGAGGTACAGAACCCTTGCAAGGCTTGGATGTATTAACAGTCAGGCACATGAGGTAAATGAAGAGGCTTACAAAATGCTTGATACCATTACCAGTCAGCATTTGAAAAAGCATCCGCCTGAACATCCCGGCTCCACAATGGAAATGTGGAAGCTCAGGGAACAGGCAAAAAGCATTGCAGAAGAAGTAGTGCTTTCAGATATTGTTTATCAGTATCATTAGGAAGTTTAGTTTAAGAGGAAGGTGGTGGCTTAGCTGCCACCTTTTATCGGTAGAAGATTATTTTGGGACCGGCACCCGAATTGCCGGAGAAAGAGGTTTATATGAGAGAATCTATAAGAGAAAGAAGTAACATGAACACAAACGAAGCAAATGGCATTAAGCTTGTAGACGGACTTATGCCAAGACTGATTGCCATTGACCACGGCTGGAGTTCCATAAAGACACCAAACTTCATTTTTGAGAATGGAATTAAGGAACTTAAGACCATGCCGGCAACGAAGGAGAATGTACTGGAATACAGGGGAAAGATTTATGTTGTTGGTCAGGGAAGAATGGGAAAGCAGGAAACTAAGACGGAGAATGACAACTATTATCTGCTGACGCTGGTTGCGATTGCCAGGGAGATAAAAAGGGTTGGCTATTCAACCGTGCAAAAGGTGGATTTGGCTGTTGGAGTTCCGCTTACCCTGTACGGAAAAGAGAAGAAGGCATTTAAGAACTATCTGAGAGCTAACGATAAGGTAGGGTTTCATTATGAGGGCGTCAGATATGTCATTCACTTTGGAAAGGTCAGGGTATTTGCTCAGTGTCACGCAGCCATTGCAAACCGAATGGATGGCATGGACAGACTGACAGCGGTTGACTGTGGTTCCTGGACGTTGGATATTATGTCGGTAGTAAATAAGGTTCCTGTGCTTGATGACTGCCACACCTATCAGCTGGGACTGATTACAGCCATTGACCGTATTCAGAAGGAATGCTATGCAGTCCATGGAAAGGAGATTCCGGAGTATATCATCAATGAGGTGATTGAAAAGGGAGATACCGATGCCATTGCAAACAATAAGGCTGCCATTATGGATACCATTAATGCGGGTCTTAAGCGTTACGCTCTTGAGGTGGAAGCAAAACTTCGTGAACTGAAAATCGACTTTGACTTTACCAATGTGGTGTATGTCGGAGGCGGTGCAGGTGTTATGAGGCGTTTTGGAAGCTGTACCGGTGACAATGTGAGATATGTAACGGATGTCCGTGCAAATGCTCTTGGTTATCAGTACCTTGCACAGAATCTGGTGTAAAGGGGGTGGAGCTATGGCTGCAAAAACAGTAGCGTTTCGTATCAACCCGAAAAACCGTGAGGATCAGGAGATTATGGACTGGTTGGACGAGGTGGTAATTCAACAGCAGATTTATGAATCTTATACGGAAGCATTAAAGTGGGCAGTGCTGTCTTTCCTTCGGGGAGAGGCGAAAAGCAGGGAGCAGCTTGATATGTTGGAAACCGTGCAGAGGTTTGTGAAAGACTATGCCGAGCAGAGCAGGGTTGAAATCGAGAAGATTGTGCAGAATGCAATCACTCAGACCCTTGCAACAGTTGTAGGAGCTATGGGGCATCAGGGGTTTTGTTATCCGCAGATGCAGGTGCCAATGCCCTACGCTCCGATGCAGGCTATGCCTGTGAATGTGGTACAGCAGACTACACCAACAGAGATGGCAACCGAATCCGCAAAGACTGAAACCGCAGAAGAGGAGTATGAATTGCCTGAAAATCTGCTGGGGTATTCAGATGAACCGATGGATGGTGGTACTGCCGCCTCTCTGGCTGCCATGTTCGGCGATGATGATGACGAGGATTAGGCTGAAAACTGTCAAACAAACCGTAAAACAGAATAGGAAAAGTGATAGAAACTGTTAAACATTTAGGAAGAAAAACGACAAATGTGTTTAACAGTTTTTTTATTGCCCTTTTTATCTGTATAACAAGAGCAGGATTTTGGCAAAAAGTGTTTAACGCTTTTGCCGATATGCCTGCTTTTTGTTTTACAGGAAATATGCAGAAAAGGATATTTTCTCGTGAAATATAGGTATTTATATCGGGGTGTTAGGGGCAACAGCCCCTAACAAGATTGGAAACGCATTGCGATTTCCGTATCTTGCAGTTTTTATCTGAAAGAAATTCTGTCCATTTCGTTAGGGAGAGATTTCAGAAGCGGTTCCTGTAGAAATGCATGGGAGCATTGAGCGGAACAGAAAACAGATAAGCAACAGATTTTAATGATTGGAGGAATTTACGATGAAGGAGAAACAGATAACAACAAAGAGTCGGACGGCAAGGCAGAACCGAACCTTCCGTCTGTCGGATTATGAATCAAGGAAGCTGTCCGAGGGTGCAAAGGCTGCCAGGATGAATGAAAGTAAGTATGTGCGCGAGCTTATCATTCATGGCGGTGTGGATGCAACGCACGCAGAGGACAGAAGGAACCTTATCAGGCAGGTTAGTGGCATTGCCACCAATATCAATCAGATGGCAAAGCACTGTAATGAAACCGGATGGTTTGGGAGTACGGATGCACGCAGGATGAAAGAGGCTTTGGATGCAGTTTTGGAGCTTCTTAAGGAACTGATAGAAAGGTGGAGATAGGTTTGGCAATTACAAAGATTATGTATATGAAGGCAGGAAAGGCGGGGAATGTGGCGGCACACTTAAAGCATTCTCTTGAATATATCTGCAATGAGGCGAAGACGGAGAACAGAAGTCTGGTGGGCGGTATAAACTGCCTGCCGGATTATGCCTACGAGCAGATGATAGGCACGAAGGAGATGTTTGGACAGGTCGGTGGCAGGCAGGGATATCACTTTATCATATCCTTAAAGCCGGGAGAAGGAACCACAGAGCAGATGTATGACATTGTGCAAAGGTTTGCCGAGGAATTTTTAGGTGGTGAGTATGAAGCGGTATTTGCTGTTCATACGGATAAGGATCATCTTCATTCACATCTTGTGTTTAACAGTGTGAATATGATTAACGGCAGGAAGTACGACTATAGAAAAGGGGACTGGAAAGATATCATACAGCCCATTACCAACAGGCTGTGTGAGGAATACGGCTTGTCCATAGTGGCTGCGGAGTACAGTAAGGACCCTGTGAATATGAATCGTAAGCAGTGGGAGAAGGAGCAGAGCTGGAAAGATTTCATAACGGGAGATATGCTGTATTGCAGGAATAAGGCAGAAAGCTTTGAAGAATTTGTTTTCCTTATGGAAAAGCTTGGCTATGAGGTAAAGGTAGGTGCCCATATTTCCGTAAAAGCAGATGGCATGAGGCGAAGCAGAAGGTTGGATACGCTTGATGAAGAGTTTTCGCTACAGAATTTGCAGGAATACTACGAACAGCCGCACCCTTACAAGTATGTGGCACTACCAGTATATCAGCCGGGATATGCTCTTATAAAGAAACCAAAGAATGCATTTCAGCAGAGATATTATGGGAAACTGTACCGGATGTGTGTGGTGCAGAAGTATCGTTTTCAGTATAAGTACACAAGGTATCAGCAGGACCTTATCCGTATGAAGGAGTTGCAGGAGGAGTATCTTTTTCTCAACCGTACCGGTATAAACGGGTGGAATGATGTGTTTGATGTAAAGCGTGTGGCAGAGAGAAAGATAGCTGATATTGATGCAAAAAAGAAGGAGCTTTATAACGAACATGCCCGTCAAAAGTACCAGTATGAAAAGGGTGGGGATGTTACTGTTTATCTGTATCACGAAGCACACTACAGGGAACAGCTGGCAGAACTTAAGGAGAAGCGTAAGGAAGCTAAAAGTGAGCTTGGAACCATTAACCGTTGTCTAAGCGAAAGTACCTACGCACATTTGGAGATACCAGATGATGTGGATATAGAGAATCTTTATGTGGTGGATGTGCCGGAGTTTGAGAGTGAAACGATTTCTTATCCTGAATATGAAGCCTATGAGGAGAAAACGGTTGAAACGGAAAGCACCGTTTATGGGCCGGCGGAGAGAACGGAGCCATTTGTGGAACCAACAGTTTCCTTAGTATCGGAAACGATAACGGAGCCGGTATCAGAAACGGTTCCGTTAGTGTTTACAAGGAGGAAAAGTTGATGTATTTAGAAAAGGTACAAGCGGAAGAAAGGCTAAGGGAGTATGAAAAAGAGATGGAATTGCAGGAATTATCTGTAAGAACAATTCACAAATATCTTACAGATATCAGGCAATGGTTAGAAAAAGTAGAGGAAACAGTTATTACGAAAGAAATGATAGTTTCGTATAAAAAAGAATTAAAAAAGAAATATAAGGCGGCAAGTGTAAATTCAAAAATTATTTCAATTAATCGTTATCTTAGATGGCTTGGGTTCTCAGATGTGGTAGTGCGTACAGAGCGTATACAGGCACCAAATATTTTAGACAAAATGATAAGTAAGGAAAATTATTTTGCAATGTTAAAATATGCAAAGGATACCGGAAGAATAAAGCTGTATCATATTATGAGAACGATAGCTGGAACGGGATTACGAGTTGGAGAATTAAAGTATGTGACGGTCGGTGCTATCACAGATGGGTATACCCAAATCTGGAACAAGGGAAAATATAGGTATATATACTTTTCAGAACGCTTGTGTATTGAATTATTGCAATATTGTAATGATGTTGGCATAAGGGAAGGAATAGTTTTTACCGGCAGGAAAGAGGGGAAAGTTATAACTTCGGCTGCGGTGTGGAAGGGTTTAAAAAACATTGCCAAAGGAATAGGAATACCAGAGGAAACGGTGTTTCCACATTCTTTTAGACATTTATTTGCAAAGAATTACATGGAAAAGGTAGGGGATATAACAGAGCTTGCCGATATTTTGGGGCATAGTCGATTGGAAACTACTTGGATTTATACAAAAACATCATCTTCGGAAAAAAGAAAACGATTGGAATTACTTGATTTGTAAGTTGATATAATACGACATTATATCAAATATGTCAACAGAAAAATTAGTAAATAATACAAGAAAATCAAAGCACGGAAGATTGATTTTTGGGGAAAATATTTACCAGTGTTGAAATGGTTATTACTAAGAAAAATAAGAAAGAGATTGAGCCTTTGGTCCAAGAAATGATAAATCATAATGTGAACGAAATTCGTATACAACCGGTTGTAGCTATGAATTATATGACCTACGATAAAGGTTTGGCATTAAATTTTGAAGATATTGATGAAATTCAAAAAGAAATTGAAAGAGTGACAAAAAAATATGCTATAAATAATGCAAAAGAGGGTATGTTATGCGTGAGATTTGTTGATCAATCTAAAGCGGTAATAAAGGGAATGAAGGATAAAATCAATTGGGGTGGAATTATTTCGCCGGAAGGTGATTTAATGTTGAATGGATATATTCCGTATATCTATGGAAATCTATTTGAATATGCTGATTTTCAAGACGCATGGCAAAAGGGATTTGCAAAAGGTTGGGAAATAATTCAGAAAGATGAAACACTTCAAAATGTAAAGAACATAATTGATTTGCAAAAATTATTTAAAGAGAAAGGATTTGTGAAAAAAAGATATGAGTAAGTTTATAAATGTATTTGGAAATACTAACGCGGATATAAGTACAGTTACAGAAGGGGATAATTTCATTCAATTTGCCAATGCGAATCTGGTGCCTAAAGGGGGATTTTCAGCACCTTTATATGTAATGTGGGAATTGACGAGCGGGTGCCCTAACAAGTGTATTTATTGCTATAATGATTCTCACAACCGAAGAACTCAGGAATTATCTTCGAAAAAGAAAATGGAAATTGCCAATCAGTTGATTGAAGCTGGAATTTTTCAAGTTTGTTTAACAGGAGGGGAGCCTTTGGCATGTCCTGAGTATTTGGACTTGTTGCGTTATTTTAGGACTAATGGTGTACTTGTTGGAAGTATTTTTAGTGGTGGATGCATGACGCCGGCTAAGATTAATCAAATTTGTGAATATGTAAGTATGATTCAAGTTAGCTTAGATGGCTCTACAAGTGAGATTCATGACAGGGTACGTGGACGTGAAGGATCTTTTGATGAGGCAGTAACTACAATTAAGGCCTTTGTAGCAAAAGGAAAGCAAGTAAAAGTTTCTTTTGCTACAACGAAATACAATATTGATGATTTAGAGAATACATATAAATTATGTGAGTCATTAGGAGTTAGCTCTTTTCGAACCCAGAAACTTTCCATATCTGGTCGTGTAAAAGGGCATGAGGAAAGTATCTATGCTACGGAGAAGCAGATTAGGAGATTTGAGACATTTATTTATAATCAGCGTGGTAAAGGGATACCAATTGAGTTTAGAAGTCCTGCAGAGCATGTTCAATTTGGTGTTAAAAATGGATATGCAATTGTTGCACGTATTAATTCAGAAGGATTGGTGGGTATATCACCGTATATTGATGCATATTTTGGTGATTTGAAAAAAGAGTCTTTAAAGGAAATTTGGGATCGTATGAAGATGGGGTGGCATAATCCTGAAATGTTAGAACTTGCTAAGAAGATGGATGAACGAGGAAATGGCACATTGATAGACACTTTAGAAGAAAGATTAATGATAGGAGAGGTATAAATGAATACATTGCAAGAGAATAAAATTCCAGTTAAGTTAAATTTTAGATGGAGATTAGATGGAGAGAATAATGACTATATTATATATCAACACCCGGTAACAGGAATGTTAGATATTTTGAATCCTGTTGCAACAGATATTTTCATAAAGTGCGATGGTAAGCATACAATTGGAGAAATCGCTAATCAGATGATGGAGGAATATAAGGGCGTTACAAGAAGTACATTGTTGGATGACATATATGCTTTTATTCAGCATATGATTGATGAACGCGTATTTTTTGTGGTGGAATAAAGGTTAGAAGGAGGAAATTATGATTTATCAAATTTGTGAAAAAAAAGATGTTCAAGTGTTAATAAGGTATTTATTCGAACACAAGGATGAGATTACACCATCTGCTATTGAACAGATGTATATGAATGAATCAGCAGTTGGTATGCGTATTGAACATAAAATGGAAATCTCAATTCTTGCTATTGATGATGAGAGTCATGAAGTTCAAGGTGTGATATCTGCGATTAGTCCTAATGTTGACCAAATCTGGACGATTGTGGCATTGCATGTGCTGGAAAAATCTAGACGACATTCTGTAGCAACTAATCTAATAAAAAAATTGAAGGAAGAATTGCAGAAGAATTATAATAGTGCAAAATGTCAAGTTTCTCTGTATAACAGTAACAGAAGAACAGTAGCCTGTCTGATTATTAACGGATTTGAAATAGAGGGGAAAATATCAGCGATTGAAAAAGAGAAGGAACTCATTGTGTTTGGCTTGATATTACAGTAATTGATAAAGTTGAAAATAAGTATATGTTTAAAGTCAGAGACTAAACCTCATTAGTCTCACAGATATGTATTGTGTGCTTTTTTCAAAATGTTGTTTTTAATAGCTGGTTGTGATATAATTGCAACAAATCTATACACAAGATTTTTTATGATAGGAAGCTTTGATAATGAAGGAAAATACGAATATGTTAAGTGTAAATGAAGTATCAAAATCATATCCGGGAAAGGAAAATGCACTAAAAGAAGTAAGCTTTCAAGTGGATGCTGGCGAAATATGTGGGTTAGTTGGCAATAATGGAGCGGGGAAAAGTAGCATTATTCGGTGTATTGTAGGAGCACAGGAAGCAGATGCAGGAGAAATATTTATCAATGGCAAATCATTAAAGAAAGAGAGTGTATTGTGTAAGGCAGAGTTAGGTTATATACCGGATAATCAAGCTGTGTATCACTATCTGACAGGACGTCAGTATCTTGATTTGATTAGTAGTTTTTATGATATTTCAAAAGCAGCTAAAGAGGAAAGAATTGCAAATTTGGTATATATGCTACAGATGGAAGATGTAATACATAAACCTGTTTCTGCTTATTCGAGAGGGATGAAGCAGAAATTATTGATTATGGCAGCTATTATTCATGAACCTAACTTGATTGTAATGGATGAGCCTTTTACAGGCTTGGATCCGTCTACAGTAGAACAGCTGATTAAAGTGATTAATGCTGAACGAGAGAGAGGGGCAGGTATTTTGTTTTCTTCGCACATGCTTGATATTGTGACAAGGATTTCAGATAAAGTAGTAGTAATCAAAAATGGTAATATTCTGATAGATGATGAAATTGCAAATGTAAATCATTCCGGCTGTTTGCAAAAACTGCTAGTAGGAGAGTCAAATGAAAGTGCTGAATAATATTCTGAAAATGGAAATGTCGAACATCCATTTATTAAAGCCGAGCAAAAATGTGAGGATGAAAGAACTCTTTCTCTGGTTCTTTATTTTTGGAATTATGGTACTGTATGGGGGCATATTACTGACCCAAATAAAAAAAACGCAGATAATCGAGAATTCTTTATTTTATGTATATGGACTTTCTCTTGTTGCGGCAATATACGATTACGGGATTAATATAAAAAGAGTTTTATATGATTATGAACAATATGTACTAATTTCATATCTTCCAGTAAAAACATTTTATATTGTTTTGGCAAAATTAATGACAACAGTAGTAATGACACTGAGATGGAATATTGTTGTTGGTTTTTCTTATACCATTGTTTATGTTTTTCAAAGAAATTTGCCTGCAACGTATATTATTTTGGGATTATTGTTATTGATATTTGCTTCATTTTTAATTTCTGTGTTTGGAAGTTTGCTAGAATTTTTGTTTCAAAAGTCAAAGTGGTTTGGAATATTCGGGATTCTTGTGGAAGTAATAATAACTGGTCTTGTAGGATATGGGATTGCTTGTAGTTCTCAAAAGGGATTTTATAATATTTGTGATGTCTTTTTTTTGATAATCATGATTGCTGTGGAAATGACTCTTTTGCTGATAATAGCATATAAAATTAGTTGTAACTACGGTGATACATTGAGAAATTTGGAATGGAAAAGAGAATCAAATCGGAACAAAAATTTAAAATTGACTGGAGTAACTTCCTCAAAAGCATTGTATAGGAAAGAAAAAGCTGCATTCTATAGTTCAAAAGTATATGCAATGAATTCTTTGGCTCCGATAATAATTTTTTCGATATTATTAATGATTTTTTGTGTGATTCCAAAAGAATTAATGCATGAATACCTAACGAAGACAGGCTATATGAATGAAATTAACGGAGTATTACCTTTATTAATTTGCTTTGTATTTGGGGTTGCCAACCCGACTTATTGTAGCATATCTATAGAAGGAAAATGCTTGGATGTATTAAAGAGCAAACCCATTAGATTCAAAAAAATATTGCATTCGAAAATAAAAGTGTTTTTGGTATGTAGTTTACCTTTTGCAATAATTGATAGTATTGGTTCTGTATACGCAATTGGCAAGGAAATAGATATTATAAAAATGATAAGTGTATTTCTGTGCCTAATAACTTTTATAATTGTTATGGGAAATGTAGGAATTCTTTTAGATCTCTTGCTGGGAAGTACTGAGTGGGAAAATCCTATAACAGTTATTAAACAAAGTATTACAATGCCCTTGCAGATGTTATGTGCATCTGTTTTGTTGTGTATTCCAATGGAATGTGTTTTTTTGCACTTATTAAGTAATCAAGTGTTATATTTCATGACCGTTTTGTATTTAATGCTTATTGAAGTTTATGTATACAATATTACGAAGAAAGTTGCGATGAAAAAATTGGGGTTATAGGAAAGGGGAAGATGACAATGATGACTGGTGAATTATTGATAATTGTGATACCTATTGTAGTAGTGGAGGTTATTTTAGCAATTTTGGCTTTGCTTGGAATTCATAGGATGTATGGTTGCAGAAATGGTAACAAGACTGTTTGGACTGTTATAGTTCTTTTGATTCAAATAATCGGACCAATTTTGTACTTTGTATTTGGAAAGGGTAATGGAGACCAATTATGAGTATTGTATTAGAAGTAAAAGGAATAAGTAAAGCATTCAAGAAAAAGCAAGTTATTTCGAATCTTTCGTTTGCAGTGTTACAAAATACAATCATGGGTTTTGTTGGGCGAAACGGAGCAGGAAAAACTACAACCATGAAAATGATTATGAAGTTTTTGTATCCTGATTCTGGGACAATTACATTTTTGGGTAATGATATTACAAAAGGGAAAGGTGTTTGTTACACTAAAATAGGTTACCTTCCGGATGTACCAGAATTTTATGAATTTTATACGCCGATGCAATATTTGATGTTTTGTGGTGAAATTAGTAAGATGCGTAAAAAAGAGTGCAAGGAAAAGGCAGAAGAACTTATTAGGTTGGTGGGGCTTGAAAATGATAAGAATAGAAAAATTAGAGGATTTTCAAGAGGGATGAAGCAGAGACTTGGCATAGCTCAAGCGTTGTTGAATGAACCTCATTTACTGATTTGTGATGAACCAACGTCGGCACTAGATCCAGTAGGTAGAAGAGAAATTTTAAATTTATTAAAGAAAGCGAAGGAACAGACGAGTATCATCTTTTCGTCTCATATTTTATCAGATGTTGAGGAGATAAGTGATTATGTAGGTATTCTTGAGAATGGTAAGTTATTGCGATATGGAACTATTGATGAATTAACCAAGACAGATGAAAGTGTGAAAATCAGAGTCAGTTGTCAGGATGAAACGGAAAGAAAACGTTTGGTTAATGATGCTCGACAGATTATTAAGTTCGCAGAATTACAAGAAGAAAATAATGATGTATTCATTAGGTTAGAGACAAAGGAAATAGTTCCTGAATTATTTAAATGGATTGGGGAACAAGAATATCAGATTAACGGAATTCAGAGGATTGAAAGAACCTTGGAAGATACTTATATGGAGGTTGTGCAATGAAAGGGTTTTATGCGTATCTTAAAAAAGAATTGTGGGAACAGGTTGCAACATTTAAGGTGCTGATAGTTGTTCTTTTGTTTTTTTTGTTAGGCGTAATAAGTCCAATTGGAGCAAAGTATACAACCGAAGTTATTGGTGCATTATCAACTGATTTAATTAATCTACAAATGCCAGACCCGACATATATAGATGCTTGGGCTCAATATTTTAAAAATATTTCACAGTTAGGATTTGTCGTTTTTGTAATTATATTTTATAACACTTTAGGAAATGAGCTTATAAAAGGAACATTGATAATTCCGTTTTCTAAAGGATTAGCAATAAGAGAAGTTGTTAATGCAAAATTTTGTGCATTGGTCATTAATTGGACTGTATCACTTGTAGTTAGCTTTTTTTCATGTAGCTTGTACACGAAAGTACTTTTTCCGGATGTGAACTTTACTGGAGTGATGCCATTGCTATTTTGTTCATGGCTATTTGGCGTATTTCTAATTGCTTTAATTATATGCACAAATGTAGTCTGTAAAGGAGGTTATGTTAGCTTATTATTGATAGTAAGTTGTATAGGAGTTTTATTCTTGATTAATTTAATTCCCAAAATGAAAGAATATAATCCATTAAATATTGTGAATATTGATGTGGCTACAGCAATCAGTGGGGAAGTATATCATTTCGAAAAGAGCGGCATTGTAACGTTAGTTGCAATTGTTGTGGCTTTAATAATTTCTAATTTAATTGTTGGATTAAAAAAGGAATATTATAATTAATAACACCTTTTGTGTGTTCGTTTTTTAAATGTTAATTTGAGGGCACTTCGATCATAAAAGGGAACAGTTATGACATACAAAAGTCATTAGTTCTTCTGGTACGGAAGTACATGAATAGATTTATGCTAGCAAAAAGGATGTGGAATCGATTCATGTTGTTACTGATTCAGTGGTATGTAACCTTTTTATAACAAAACTGATTCTTTACAATCAAAAAAGGATGTTTTACTTTTGCACGGGGTGAAGAATTACAATTTTCAATTGCAATCCAGTCGTTTCTGTGTTAACTGATTCTTTTTCTCAGAAACATTAATAAAAGTTAAAAAATACGCGCGCATTGTCATATTCAAAAATACATTTTGAGCTAGTTATGATTATAATAAAACAACATCTCAAATCATAGGGAGGTTTCGTTTAAAAGCGAGATATGCATTAGGAACAAGGGTTTTATCGACACTTGCTCTTATCAAGCCAATACTGAAATTCCTCAAGGCTAATCTGTCCTTCTTCGCAGAGTTTACGCTTTTCACGGGCAGTTTTGCTCCATTCGGTAAATTCTTTTTTGGAAATATACATAGTACGTTTTCTGGAGTCCATCCGGCGGTATGCTTTTGTGTACGCCTGATGGATTTCATCATTTTCATGCTTCTTTACGAAGGTGTTGATGGCACCTACTTCTTTACAAGTCTTGCCACTGGCTGTATCAATGCGTTCACAATATTCGCTGTCCAATCTGCCGGAGGGGATGAAGAATCTGCCACAGTTTTTGCATTGCTTATACAATACATTTCCTTTGGCAAGATACATAAATTCATAACGGAACCAGTCCTGTACGGAGTTAATATCATAGACCTCACGGACGGGCATATTTTCATCGATGATTTTATTTACTATGTCTAAGTGGTTAAAAGCATGAACACCGATAGGCATAAGGTGCGTATTGAAGCTTGTGCTGGTATAGGTATCACGCATATTGTCCTTTGACTCCATGAGATATAGGTACTGTAAGGTATCATATTCAGAGAAAAGCTTATCCTTCATAAGAAGCATATCAAAATCTGCGGTTAATAAATCCTTCTGATAATCTAAAAATGCTGCGGTCATGCGTATACCATAGTTGATAAATTCTGCAATGTCATATAATCCGTCTGCTTCTTCCGGCATCAGAATGTCGGTATCCTCATCATAATTAAAAGCATTCCATAAGATTTTTTTATAATGCTCCAGTGCAATGAACGGATAAAAGTTATATACAAACAGTTCCGTTACATACTGGAGAAAACAGCAGTTAACAAGGAACAGAAAGAAGTTGTCCTTTTGGAGTGCTGCCAGTGTGGAGTTTACAGCGGTTTGTGTAACATCCGTGAAATTAAAGCGGATAATACCATCTGCATCCGGTGCGGAAGCCTTTTGTTCAATCATGGTAGTAATGTTTTCGGACATATTTTTCATATAAGCAATGATTTCCTCTGTTTCCAATGCAATAAAATCAAGAATACTTGTACCAGCAGGGTATTCCTTTAATATCTGGAACTGCTCGCTCAGAGCAATCCGGTAGAAGGATGTTTTATTTTCATTATAGGTATATCCAATAGGGAAGTGGCACAGCACAGAGTGTGCTTCATCCATTTTTTTATCGATCTGTGCAATGCTGGATTCTGACAAATAACCCTTCTCTATAATCTCTTCCGTAGTAAATTTTCTATATCCTAACATATCCTTGATGGATTCAAAATTCTCATAAATGCCCATAATATCAGCCTTTCTTTGTTAAACATAGTATCGTAACTATAGCGAAAATCGCTAAAGTGTTAAACATAAAATAGCGATTATCAATACGATTTATAAGAATAATAGTTGATTTTGCAGAAAATGTCAACTATAATCAAAAAACGAAAACAGATAATCGAAGCAGGGATTATCGTTAAACAACTGAATAGCTGCTTATGAAGAACAACAGACTTACGCCATGACTCCGGTAACGGACGAGCGAAGATATAATGACACTTCCGCAAAGGGTGGGAGAGGATCTTGAGCAGAAGAGACCCATGCAGGCTGTGGATGATAAAAAAGAAACAGTGGCTGCAAGGTTACCTGAAACGGTAACATTCTTCATAAGGTGAGAACAGCAAACTTCCTTTTTCACAAATGTTTCGTAAGGTAAGATGCAAAACAAGTCCCTAGGGAAACTTTGCCTTTTACCTTACGGAACATGAGGAATCAAAGCTTTTACTTGTAACTGTTTAAGACCAAGCAATACAAAGTATTTTAAGGATTGGCGTTGGACAGTTACTATTCAGTAAGGAAGGTAACATCATAGAATCAAGGCACAGCCAGGCGAACCGGGAAGGTGCGCTATCGCCTAAACTGACGGAAGGAACAGGTTCGAGCAAATTTTATTTAATGTTCACTTGCCAGTCGGGAGATTTTGATGTATACTCTGACTCACAGGTTGCAGTGGTTATATTTTCCACTAAAAAAGATTACCGTAACTGATAATACCGGATTACCGGTACCGACAGGGAGCCCAGCCAGCGAAGTGTCGTACTTGCAACCGTATTAACTGAATATGTTTGAATGAAGAAGCAATAGAGAGTGCAATAATTCCAGTTGAGATGCACATTAGATTAAGTGACCGCTTTTCATGGCAGACAGAGTAAAAGAAGCAGATAACATGTATCTGTTTGGACTGCGTATGCAGGGAGACTCTGATGCCATGGAGGCGGTCTTTTTGCGTGCTAACAATGAGGAAATGCAACGACTGAGATGAAGCGAAGCGGAATTGAGGTGCATTTCCATGAATCTAATGTGAAAACTGGAGGAAGTAGAATGGACGAACTGATAGAACAAAAAGCTGTCAGTGAAGAGATAGAGGAAACTATAGGTTGTGAGCTTGCCGGGGATATTCATACCACAAAGTATGGGGAATACAAGGTAATCAGCACATTTTCAGATACCGGGGAGAGTATCACGGATTTGTTGTCAGCCTATATTGATCGAGTCGCTTCACTGAAATACTAGAGAATTTACAGACGGTGGCAGATTCTGCCACCGGGAAAGGAGAACATTATGAGTGAGATGAAATACCGTGCTTGTGCCTACCTTCGTCTTTCAAGGGAAGATGATGATAAGCGTGGCAGTACGGATGAGAGTAACAGTATCAAAAGCCAGCGTATGATGATAGAAAGCTTTGTGCGGGGGTTTCCGGATGTAGAGCTGGTTAAGGAGGTCTGTGACGACGGATTTTCGGGAACGGACTATGAAAGACCGGCTTTTATGGAGATGATAGCCATGGTGGAGAAAGGAGAGATTGACTGCATTATCGTCAAGGATTTATCCAGACTTGGACGTGAGTATATCGGTGCAGGCAATTATATCCAGAAGTATTTTCCACAGAAGAATGTTAGGTTTATTGCTATCAATGACAATTATGACAGTCTTACCGCTAACAGCAGTGACCGGTATATGGTTGTACCCGTCAAGAATTTCGTTAATGAGAGCTATTGCAGGGATATTTCCATAAAGTCCCGCAGTAACCAGCAGGTAAAAAGAATGAATGGAGAGTATATCGGTTCTTTTGTCTGCTACGGGTACCGTAAGGATGAGAAGGACAAAAATAAGATTGTTCCTGACGAGGAAGCGGCAAGGGTTGTGCAGGATATTTTTGCATGGAAGCTGATGGGGCTTAGTGCCAATTCCATTGCGGCAAAGCTGAATGAAAGAGGAACTCTTTCGCCGGCAGAGTATAAAAAGGCTCACGGGGAAAAGTTTAAGACCAGCTTTCAAAGGAATCCGGAGGCGAAGTGGACACCAAAGGCAGTTTTACGCATCCTTTCTAACGAGATTTATATCGGTGTTTTGGAACAGGGGAAGCGAGAAAAGGTAAGCTATAAGGTGAAAAAGACCATAGAAAAGCCAAAGTCCCAGTGGATTCGGGTGGAGAACAATCACACACCGATTATTACGGAAGCGGATTTTAAGGCGGTGCAGGAGCTTTTGAAGCGTGATACAAGAGCAAAGGAAAGAATGACAGAGCCAAAGCTTTATGCCGGGCTTCTTTTCTGCGGTGACTGTGGAAGGGGACTGGTCAGCAGGAAGGTTCCTTATAAGGATACGGTGAACGAATACTATATCTGCTCCGGCTATAACAGGGGGAAGGAATGTACCAGACACAGTATCAAGGTGGATGTATTAAATGAGATTGTTTTGGGTGAGGTCAGAAAGTATGTGAAGCAGCTTACGGATACCAAGAAGTTGTTAAGCATCTTAGATGCAAAGCAGATTCGTTTTGAGGAAGCCCTAAACCGTGATAAGGAGATTGCGATGTTAAAGGAAAAGGAGCAGGAATACAGTGCCATGAAATCTGCCCTTTATACGGATTTACAGGAGAAGCTTATTACACAGGAACAGTTTAACCGCTACAGGGAGATTTACAGCAACAAGCTTTCGGAGATTGCAGCTGCAATTAAGGTGCAGGAGACAACTGTAAAATCCATATACGAAAACGGAATTGCAGCAGGACAGTGGCTGGATGACTTGCGTGAAAATATGGAGATAGAAAAGCTGGACCGTATGCTTTTGGTTTCTCTGATTGACAAGATCTTAGTCTATGAGGACAAGACGGTAGAGATAGTGTTTAAGTACCGTAATGAGATGGCAAAGGCGGTAGAGCTTGTAAAGGGTGAACTGGAAGCGGAAGCCATGAGGGAGGTGTCCTAGGATGGCAAGAAAAGAAGGAAGATTTAATGCACTTGCGGATAAGGTTCCTTCGTCTGATAAGGATAAAACTGTAACATATGTTACAACAGAGAAGCAGTATCATGTTGCGCTGTATGCCAGATTGTCGGTAGAAAAGGATGGCAGGAAAAGTGATTCCATAGAAAGTCAGTTTATGATTATGGAAAACTTTATCAAGGAGCGACCGGAACTAACCCATTATCAGAAGTATTTTGACAGGGGTGTGTCGGGAACCACTTTTACCAGACCTGATTTTATGCGAATGATGGATGATGTGAGGGCAGGAAAGATAGACTGCATTATTGTAAAGGATTTGTCCCGTTTTGGACGTGATTATCTGGAAACAGGTAATTATATTGAAACCATACTGCCATTTCTGGGTGTGCGGTTTATTTCAGTAAACGATCATTTTGATACCGTGGAGGATTACAACGGAAACAAGGGGCTTGGGATTTCTCTTATGAACCTTGTAAATGATATGTATGCAAAGGATGTGTCAAAGCGTATTACTTCGGCATTTCAAAGCTGTATGGAAAGAGGCAGTGTGCTTGGTCATGCACCTTATGGCTACAGTAGCGTGAAAACGGATGATGGACACAGACTTGTTATAGATGAGCCTGCGGCTGAGATTGTCAGAAAGATATTTCAGATGGCAAAGAGCGGTATGAGCCACCGTGCCATTGCAAGGGAGCTGACACAGGCAGGGGTCAGAATACCGGAAGAATATAGGCAGACGCAACTTGCCTATATCACGGAAGGGGAGCCTCTTAGTGAATGGAAGAATGGTACCATTTCCCAGATTCTTTCCAATGAAGCCTATATAGGAACGCTTCAGCAGGGAAAGACAAAAAGGTGTCTGTATCAGGGCTTGGAGAGACAAAAGGTGTCAAAGAATGAGTGGATTATCCATGAGGATGCCCATGACGCTATTGTTTCTAAAGAACTTTTTTATGAAGTCCGAAGTGTAGTGGATAAGAAAAAGGAAAAGAAATCTTTTGTGGCAAGAGAAGATTTACCGCTGACGGCAGACAGGTATAAGGGCATCTTAAAATGTCCCGTGTGTGGTGGTGATTTTTCGAGAGAATCTTCCATTATTTATTCCGGGGAAGGGGATGTGCGACTGTATTATTACCGTTGCAGACACAATCCTCTGCCTGTGGAGGAAAGGGATAAGGAAGCTGTAATAAAGATATCCGAGGAACAGCTGGATTTGCTGGTGTTTGAATCTTTGCAAAAGGCAGTAAAGGAGCTTGTGCCGGATAAAAAGAAGCTTCTGAATGCTTTGGAAAAAGGCTTCCAGCCGGCAGAAACAACGCTTAAGGCAAGGATAGCGGATTTGAAGAAGCGTGCGGAGCGTCTTTCCTTTGAAGGAAGTGAACTTTACGGGAGCTATGTAAAGGGTGAGATTAGCAGGGATGAGCTTGAAGATGCCAATAGAAGGCAGGAGCAGGAAAGGGTAAGGCTTGATAAGGAGCTGTTACAAGCTGAGAAGGATTACAAAGCTTTTGTTCGTAATACAAAGGAGCAGAAGAAATTTGTAAATGCCCTTGTATCCGTAAAGGATAAGTCGGTTCTGACACCGGAGCTTGTGGAAACCCTTATTTCAGGGATTACCCTGACAGCGGACCGGCATATGGAGATTCAGTACCGTTTTAACAGTGATAAGTCCACTGGTTATACGGATACATTCCGTTTTCCGAGAAGAACCAAGTGGAATGAAGGAGGTAGGACAGATGTCTAATCTGGTTATGTATTTAAGATTATCTTTGGAGGATGATGTGAATGCGGATGAGAGTAACAGTATTACCAATCAGCGTAGAATCATCCGTGATTATATAAGCTCACATGAAGATTTGCGTTCCATGACTGTAACGGAAAAGTGTGATGACGGATATTCCGGCACAAACATGAACCGTCCGGGAATGCAGGAGCTTCTTGCTATGGTAAAAGAGCAGAGGGTGGACTGTATCATTGTAAAGGATATGTCCCGTTTTGCACGAAACTATCTGGAAACAGGGAAGTATATTGAACAGATATTTCCTTTTATGGGAATCCGTTTTATAGCTATTAACGATAATTACGACAGTAAGGATTATGTGGGCGGTATCGGTGAGATAGATGTGCAGTTTAAGGCTCTGCTGTATGATTTTTACAGTAAGGATCTTTCGCAGAAGGTATCTACGGCAGTAATGGCAAGGAAGGATAAGGGAATGTTTATCGGGATATGTGCTCCCTTTGGATATTTAAAATCCAAGAATAATGCCTGTGAGCTTCTGGTGGATGAGGAAGCAGCCGCTGTTGTGAAGAGCATTTTTACGCTTCGTGCAGGTGGAGCGAGTATTGCCGGTATTGTAAGGACATTAAACGGAGAAGGAATTGATACTCCTGCGGCGTACCACAGAAGAAAGGGTACATACGCAAATATGTACACCAAAGGGGATTCGCCCCTGTGGACAGATTATAAGGTAAATTCCATCCTGAATAACGAGATGTATATCGGTACTTTTGTGTATGGGAAAAGCCGTGTGAAAGAGATTGGTTCCCGACGTAAGAAGATGCTTCCGCCAAGTGAATGGAAGCGGATACCAAACCATCACGAAGCTATAGTTTCAAAGGAAGTATATGAGAAGGTACAAGCGATGAAGGGAACTGTGCCGGAGGCTTTTACACCGGTAGGGAAAAAGGCATCGGTCTATACCGGAAGGTTAGTCTGCAACTGTTGCGGCAGAAATATGATCTACCATAAGGACCGCCTGGGCAAGAGATTTTTCAACTGTGAAGTGAACTACAGGAAGAATAATAACTGTGTCCACCGGGTACTTGTAACAGACCTTGATGGTATCATAAAAGGTGAGCTTTCCAAGCAGATATCAGGACTTGCAAAGCTGAAGCTTCTTATGGAAAAGGAAAGAGAGCAACATAATGAGCGTATCCGTGGGGCAAAGCAGAGACTGGCTATGGCAGAAGATACACACCGGAGACTGGAACTGGAGCTTCGGACAGCATACGAATCCTATGCAAAGGGTGTTACAGACAGGGAAACATATCTTATGCAGAAGCAGTCCTATGAAGCCATGATAGATGGAATCAGGGAGAAGATAGAGGCACAGAAGGAAGCTATTTTTACACTGGAAAACCAGATGCCGTCTGAGAACAGTGGAATACAGTTTCTGGAAGGTAAGTCTGAAATCGCAGAGATTACAGACGAGCTTCTGGATGTACTGCTTGATAAGGTAGTCGTGTATGCCGACAAGACCATAGAGCTTAGGTGGAAGTTTAGCAACAGAAGCAACTAAGGAGATGTATCAGCTTTCGGTGGTAATTTAGCCGGAAGCTGGTATAATGAAGAGGAAGAAAAAAGTTTAAGAAAAATGTTGTCAACTGCTTGACACAAGAGGGAATCTCATTTCCGGATATTGAATTGATGGAGGAGCTGGCACAGGTATTTCAGGTGGATGTTGCTGACATTATCCGGGGAGAAGAGGCTGGCAGGGCAGAGCATACGGTAAATGAGCTGGTAAAAGATACTATAGATATTGCAAAGAGGGAGAAAAAAAGACAGATACGAAAGTACCGGTGGGTGTTGTGTATTCTGTTTGTGCTATTTGGAGTTTTAATCGGATACAGTGTAGAGAACATTCAGAAAAATTATATTTTAGAATATCATTTATGCATGAATGCAGTGGTTGAATCGAAGGGTGAGGTGATTTATGTAAGAGAGACAGATGCAAATGGAAAAAATCCCGGAAAGGTATATCGTCTGGCGCAAGATGATGCAATCCCGGTAACATTACCGGATGGAAGTGCCGGAAGTTTTAAAGATATTAAAGAAGGACAACATATTCAAATCTGGTATTTGGGACACCGGGTATTATGGAAAAATGCATGGATACCGGGCGTAGAGGAAGTAGAGATTACAAAGGAGGTTAAAAAAGATGTATAGAATAAAAAAGTAATTTGTTGTGTGATAGTATTGGCAATATTGGGGAGTATGCCAGTAAATGCAAAAGAAGTATTACAGAATGAAAATGAGGCATGGGATATAGAAAAAGGAAACGCAAGAACTATATTAATAATTACAAAAGATGTTTGGAGTCCTTCTGATAGAGTGTGTGTACGGGCAACATTACAGATTCAAGATTCATATAGCCAGATAGTGGGAATATCAAATGTAGAAATATGCGGCTCGTTAGCAACAGGAGTATCAAATATGAAAGCAAGTACACCTAAAATATGTGCAGATGGAAGTTATGCTACAGTAGAGGTAACATATAAATATAAAGGCAAAAATTATCATGAAATATGTACGTTTTATCCAAATTAGAAATAGGACATAAAGGGAAA
>ULXT01058887.1_pt1 | contig 23850 bp, 28 predicted proteins | sample 1961571 | NCBI WGS metagenome assembly ULXT01 (sample SAMEA4835846, study PRJEB28245) | human gut metagenome | biome: gut microbiome; material: fecal sample | place: Denmark | collected 2008
TTGAAAGTTGAAAATTGAAAATGATAGTAACTGTCATCCTGAGCCTGTCGAAGGATCTCCGAGATGTTTAAACTCCACTCCGTTCCGTTCTCAACATGACAAAACCAAATAGCCAATTAAAGATTCGATTTCCCCGTCCGTTCCACCTCGTTCACTACCTGCAACAGGTACTGGCCATACTGATTCTTCAGCATCGGCTGCGCCAGTTCCCGCATTTTGTCGGCCGTTATCCAACCTTGACGGAAAGCGATACCCTCCAAGCACGCCACTTTCAGTCCCTGACGTTTCTCGATAACCTCAATAAAGGTCGACGCCTCGCTCAGCGAGTCGTGCGTACCTGTATCTAGCCAGGCAAAGCCGCGGCCCAAGGTCTGCACCTTCAGTTCTCCGTCTTGCAGGAATTCCTGATTGACAGTAGTGATTTCCAGTTCCCCGCGCGCCGACGGCTTGATGTGCTTCGCAATGTCCACCACCTTGTTCGGATAGAAATACAAACCTACTACCGCATAGTTCGATTTCGGCTGCTTCGGTTTCTCCTCGATGGAGAGACAGTTTCCTTCGTTGTCAAACTCCGCCACGCCGTAGCGTTCCGGGTCGCTCACCCAGTAGCCGAACACCGTCGCCTTCTTCTCCTCTTCCGCCGTGCGTACCGCCTCCTTCAGCATCGCGCTCAGCCCGTTGCCGTGGAAGATGTTGTCGCCCAATACCAGACACACCGCATCGTTCCCGATGAAGTCCGCCCCGATGATGAACGCCTGTGCCAGCCCGTCCGGACTCGGTTGTTCCGCGTATTCAAAGCGTACGCCGAAGTCCGATCCGTCGCCCAAGAGACGTTTGAAACCCGGCAGGTCATAGGGCGTGGAGATAATGAGGATTTCACGGATGCCGGCCAGCATCAGCACCGAGATGGGATAATAAATCATCGGTTTGTCGAAAATGGGAATCAGCTGCTTGCTCACCCCCTTGGTGATGGGATACAAACGCGTACCACTACCACCAGCTAATACGATGCCTTTCATTCTTTTAACAATTATAATTGATTGTCATTTAGGAAAACACAATATTAAGGAAAACACTGTGCAATTTATAAGGAACGAAAAAAAATAAAAATTAATATAATCAGACAACAACTAAATCAAGTGATTACGAATTCTAGTTTTCCTATATATCCAACTATCAACTCGATTTTTAACCATTTTCATAAAATGGTTTGGAAGGAAAAGTAGGTAAAATATAAAATAACTTTTCAACTTTGAATATTTCAAATACTCTCTATAAATTTTAATATTATACTGAATTAAATTGAACTTATTTGAAGATAACGAATTAGGCAATATTCGATATTTCCAAAGTGGTTTATTTATAGAATAAGCATATTTAGAATATTTAGATATCTGCAACCACATAGCCCAATCCTGCCGTTTTCTAATATTAGGCATATAGAGTTTCCCAATCCGCTGGGTGTCATATATTACTCCGGGAGTTCCAATATTACAACCAATTTTCAATTGATTATGAGAAATACGCTTAGGCTTATACGACACCCCTGTTACATTAAGGTTTTCATCTGCATATTCAAAAGCTGTAAATACAAATTCATAACCATGTTTACAGATAAATTCCATTTGCATTTGTAATTTATCAGGATACCACCAATCATCTCCATCCAAAAAAGCAATAAATCGACCACTAGCTTCATTAATGGAATTATTTCGAGCAGCGCCAGCACCGCAATTTTTTTCCTGACAGAACAATTTAATTCTATGATCCTTCTCACAATAGGATTTAATAATACCAACAGTATTATCTGTAGAGCAATCATCGGTTATTAAAAGTTCCCAATCTGTATAAGTTTGGGATAAAACGGATTCAATTGTTTCAGCTATATACTTTTCCAAATTGTAAGAAGGAAGTATAATAGATACCAAATTATCTATTTCAGTCATATTACTAAATCTAACTATAAACGTCCATCTACCTCATCTCGAGCACATACACCTTTTACATCATAAACAACCCCATTATTAGATTTCAAAAGTGTTCTTACATTCATTTTTTTAAATTCGTTATGAGCCACAGCTAAGATAACAGCATCATATTTTTCTTCTGGCAATTCTTTAATTATTTCAATACCATATTCAAGTTTCACATCTTTAAGATTAGCCCAAGGATCATAAACAACAATATTGTGTGTATATTCTTGCAAGGTATTATAAATATCTACCACTTTTGTATTCCTTATGTCCGGACAATTCTCTTTAAAAGTAATACCAAGAATTAATATTTTAGCATCTTTGACCAACACACCTTTCTTATTCATCAATTTGATGACTTGGGTACCCACGTAGTCTCCCATGCCATCATTCAATCGACGAGCTGAAAACATAACACGAGGAAGCACCCCATATACCTGTGCTTTTTGAATCAGATAATAAGGATCCACACTAATACAATGCCCGCCGACCAATCCCGGTTTCAATTTAATGAAATTCCATTTAGATGAAGCAGCCTCGATAACATCATTGGTATCAATACCCATAGCATTAAAAATTTTAGCCAATTCATTCATAAATGCAATATTCACATCACGTTGCGAATTTTCAATTATCTTAGAAGCCTCAGCTACTTTAATAGAAGGAGCTTTGTGTGTACCATTCACCAATACTGAATTATACACGCCATCTACCAAATCGGCAATTTCAGGAGTAGAGCCGGAAGTTACTTTCTTAATCTTCTCTACAGTATGTTCTTTATCGCCTGGATTAATACGTTCAGGAGAATAACCGGCATAGAAGTCGATATTAAACTTCAATCCACTTACCCGTTCAATCACTGGTAAACATTCTTCTTCTGTTACGCCCGGATAAACAGTTGATTCATAGACTACAATATCTCCCTTCGAAATAACTTTTCCTACCGTCTCACTCGCTCCCCATAAAGGCCGCAAGTCCGGTCGATTGTTATGATCTACAGGAGTGGGAACAGCCACGACATAAAAATTGCAATCTTTGATTTTATTCAAATCAGTAGTACATATGAAGCCATTCTTATTGATTGCTTCCTGTAACAATTCATCAGTCACTTCCAGAGTCGCATCATGTCCACTCATCAAAGCATCTACACGCGCCTGATTCATGTCAAAACCTACAGTCTGATACTTAGTAGAAAAAAGTCGGGCCAAAGGAAGCCCTACGTAACCAAGACCGATTACGGCAATTTTAATTGAATCCATAATATTTAATTTAAAAAAACGAATTTCGTTAGCGTCCAACTTTGACGTACCCCATAGGGAAAGCCCCCTTAGGAAGCTTTCCTCTTAAAGTTTTCAAAAAACGGACTTGATTTTTAAAGTTTGTTAGTATTGATTCCGATGGTCATCGGCTGCAAATTCTCATAAACCCTGCGGTCTTCGACCACCTCACGGAAAAATTTCTTCAAATAAGCCAGGGCGGAGATACCATTCGCCCGGCAAGTGGAAAGTAAAGTATAAGTAGGATGACCCTCCAAAGTCAGCACATTCAAAAAACTGCGCATGCGGCCGATGACATCTTTTGTCCGTAGGGAGTTCCGCTGTCGGATTATCTCTTCAGCTGTCAGACCGGATTGGCGATAACTGTCTTCCTGACCGTACAACCAGCCGATGTATTCCAGCATCCGTTTCGCATTCAGATCACCGCCCTGCTCGTAGGCATACACAAACTTGGCGTACGTATGAGCCATATTCTTGATCGTTTCAACCTGTCTCTTGGTAAACCCTGTCCTTTCTCAAGCCAGTTGGTCAGATTCATGCGGCTCAGGAACATGCCATGATCATTCAGACGGTACATCTCACGGTAATAAGGCACATCCAGCACAAAATGGTTGAAAGCCAGGTGGGCCAGGAAACCGGCAGACGCATGAGTTCCCGGTACTACATCAATTTTGTCGGGACCACCGGATTTCGGAAAATAACCCTCCATAATCTTACCGTCAGACTACTTGTAACGGACTACCTAATACTTGTGTTCCAATATATAGCTGACCTGCTCATAGGAATACTTGTAGAAGGTCTTGATGACTACGGCATCTTTCAGAAGACGGCCCAAGTCTAAATCATAGCACACGGACTTGTCTGCCTTCATGCGCTTGTAGGATAGGCCCTGGCGGTAAGGACGGTTCTATTTTGCACCGGCAGATGACGGAATGTCCGTTCCCGTCTCCTCCGAAGGAAGGCCGGGAGTGGAACTGCCGTCAAAATCTTCCCTGTCAGCTTCACGGGAATCGAAGTCATGGTTCGTGGACGAAACCTTCTGCGTTTTGCTACCGAAACGGTTCTTGGCTGAAAGCTGCTTCTATTCCTTCAGGGCGGCATTCTCTTTCCGGAATAGTTCAATTTGCTTCTGAAGATCGTCTATCACCTGCTTCTACTCTTCATTTTGTTTCATTTGCATTTGAAAGTTCTCATTCAGATTCAGAAGCTGCTCGGTCATACGGTCTAGCTTTTCCAGAAGTTTTGCTTCACGTTCCTTTTCTGCCTTGCGCAAGGAAAAAAGCTCGTCAAGCAACATCGAATTTTCCATGGAATTCATATCATCTCCCCTTGTCATACTTGCAGCGCATGTCGTGAAAGTTTCTCAGGAAATAAAACCTATTCACTCCTGTAATGTTCAGCATAGCCCCTCCAGCTTCTCTACCAGGTACTTCAAACCCTCGTAGTTTAAGTTCCGTTGCTGCATGTGCATTCTACCGGTCATACGGATGTCTATCATGAATCTCACCGGAGGAGATGACAAGGCTCCTCCCATCGATGGGGCGGAAGCTGAAAGAGCCTTTTTCGGTTCTTGCTCCACTTGTTGTCCTTCTGCCTGTACCGGGACAATGTGATGTCGGGTATCCTTGTAACATTTGTGAAACAGATTGTAGGGTACTTTGTTTTTCAAACAGAAGTCCTGGATGGACTCACCTTGCGGCATCGCCTCCGCTTTGTAACGGATGAACAGATGCTCAAAATCGCTGCTGCTATACATGCTTACTAGTTTCTGATTACAGCAGCGAATGTCGAGATTTTTATACTTTAGAGCAAGACGTTAAAATTGGACGCTTACACTAATTTCTACAATGCCATTACATATAAACCACGCTTTCCGGTTCGTGGAGAATCGAAACAAAGATACTTTCCAGAAAAAGAGACTCTTGGATGTAAATCACATGCTATATGACATTTGAAATCTTTTGTTTGAAATTCCTTCGATGAATACACACTTATCAATAATTCCACTTCCTGTGTTATAACATCCACCTTATAAATTTTTGCCATTCTGAATTTATCAGGATATGTATCTGTCACGAAAGATGTATCCGTAATGAAAGACTGATGACCATCTGAATTTAAAATATTCCCTGCGATAATCTGATAATGTTCGATGTCATTCATATCGTATAACACGTGACAGTTCTTCCCATTAATAATGCAAGATGTCAGTATCTGATTCTTGCTATTCCAAACATAATGTGAACCTGATTCTTGTGTAGGCAAGTCTATCAACTTGTTTGTGTGCAAATCATATACCATAAATTTGGTATATCGCTTCATATAGTTTCCTGTGGACGGAATCCAGCGATAAAAGAAAGATATATATCTGCCATCTTTAGAGAATTCTGAATGAGTAACAAAATGAAGATAATCCTTCATATAACTTTTATCGGAATATGAAGCTAATTCCGCCAATGATACCAATAATTTACGTTCACCTGTATTCAGATCCAGTAAAAATAGACCTGTTCCTTTAGGAGCCACTTGATCTGTTAATCCACAATCCTCATAGGGATACCCGTAACCTGGCATACATCGTTCCAGACGTTCGTAACTAAAGGATGTTGCTAATGCTTTAGTTGTTGTTGTATAAATAGCATCAATTGGGTAATTTACCACTCTTTCCACTCTTGAATTCACGTTTACAATCTTAGAGATAATGCGATTATTTTCCATCGTATTATAAATTACCCTCGCATCATCCAGCCATTGTAAACGACACCCTTTATGAAAATTCCAAGCGTAAGAAGTACCAATTTGATGAAAATCTCCTATTACTCCATCTGTGAAATCAAAATAACCAACTTCTATTCCTTCCCCCGGATACGGCATCCGTAAATCAAATAAGTTATGACAAGCCAGTATTTTAGTGTCATCAGTGGAGAATGAACTTACATCATGAAAGCCAAAGAAATACCCTTCTTTATATTGTAATTTATTACAATAATATTCTTTTTTCCTAGGAAGAATATCAAAAGCGCTTTGATACAAATTCCGTACAATTTGTTTCAACTTAGGACTTCTCCTAACCAAGTTATATACGTATAATTCTATTGCATTCATTATTTCTTAATTAAGATACCACTATAAAGCGATTTTAAAGCAGAGAAGAACGATATTTTGTCACAATAATCAGAATATTTTCTTATCAGGAAATACCAACCAGCGACAATAGCGAATAACCTTCCTCCACGTAATTTACGGGCAAAATATCCCCAATCTTCAAAATATTCTTTTGTAAAAATAAACTGAGACCATTGCGATGTTTCAAATGCAACAGTTCCAATACAAATAGGATGATAAACAATCATTAAAGATTTTGCCAAACAATTATGAAGGAAAATTTTCTCTTCACCTCCTGCTTTTGTTACCCCAGACCCAATATTCTCATCGAAATGAATCTTTTTACTTTTTATTGAATCAAGTTTAAATGCAATTTGTACACTAGATATTTTAAGAGCTGTTTTATAGTTAATTTTCAACGGATTTGGCCAAAATTTTTTCTTCACATAGGCATTTGAAGCAAACACCAATTTAAATGCCGCAACATCAAGCTTCGAATTCTCCTCAAACACTTTAATTATTTTATCTTCATAATCATCCTCAAAATATTCATCATCATCACATATTAAACAAATATCACCTGATGCATTACGAATAGCCATATTCCTACTGCGTGATAATCCCCTTTCTGATGTAGAAATAAATCTCGCCTTACACTTATGCCCTTTCTTATTATAAAAAACAAATTCATCCACCTTATCTATATCACATTGATTAATTACCAACACATCACTCTGTATATTAGAACGTTTAATAATGGATGTGTCAGTTTGATACATACACGAAAGCAAAACCTCCAATTTCATAATATAATTTTATTTACAATCATTTTATCAGCATATTATGTAGTTACCTAATTTCGAATGTTTTAAATACTAATCTAAATAATAAGCATCCAAATTTGACGTATTCCACAGGTCCTATTTGGGAAGCTTTCCACTTAGAGTTTTCAAAAACCTGACTTGATTTTTACAGTATGTTGGTATTGATTCTGATGATTATCGGCAGTAAATCTTCACAATCCCTACACCTTTTGAGCATCTCATGGAAAAATTTCTTCAAATAAGCCATGGTGGAGATGCCGTTAGCTGAGCAGGCGGATAGTAAAGTATAGATAAAGTACAAAGAGGATGTACCTCCGAAAACAACACATACAAGAAATTGTGCATGCGGCCGATGACACTCTTGTTCCTAGGGGAGTACCGCTATCGGGGCATCTCCTCCGCGAAAAGGTCGAATTGGCGATATCAGCCTTCTTGGACGCCCCCCCCAATATGCTCCAATATCTGTATCACATTCAAGCCCCTTACTCATAAACATACATAAACTTAGCGCGCATGAGTTAGGCAGCTAAAACATCTTCTAGGCATTCACTTCCTATAATAATCCAATTGGCTATCTCCTGCTTCTGCTCTTCATTTTGCTTAATTTGCATTTGAAAGTTTTCATTCAAATTTAAAAGTTACTTAGTTATACGGTCGAATTTCGCCAGCAGCAGTTTCCTTTCTTTCTTATTATCAACCTCGTACAAGACACAAAGTTCGTCAAATAATAGTGAGTTATTCATAAAGTTCAAACTCATATTACCTCTTTCCAGTCATATTTGCAATGCATATCATGGAAGTTACGCAATAATAGAAACGGTTCATAACAGCAATATTTAACATAACTTCTCCAGCTTCTCTGCCAAAGTTTTCAAACTTTGGTAACTTATGTTCCGTTACTGTTTATGCATTTCATTGCTTAGACTTATATATATAATAATCTTTCACTAGACGGGGATGACAAGGCAGTTCCCATGGTTGGGATGGAAACTGAAAGAGCCTTTTCCGGTTCTTGCCCCAATTGTTGTCCCGGGACAATGCGATATCGGGTATCCTTATGACATTTGTGAAACAGATTGTAAAGTACTTTGTTTTTCAAACAGAAGTACCTTGCGGCATCACCTCCACTTTGTAACGGATAAACAGATTGTTGACTTCGCGATTATTCTCATACTTGGTAAAGCAAATTAATTTGCTCTGCATTCGTTAAATCGAATAATTCAAAATCGCTGCTGCTATACATACTTACTGAGTTCTTGATTACAGCAACAAAGGTCGGCTTTTTTATACCTTAAGGCAAGACTCCATTTTGGACGCTTACATCTAATAAATATTATTTTTTAATCAAGGTAATTTAAGTAATCTCTCAACACGAGTATAATTATTCCCCATCATACCTATTTCTCTAACGCTCACAAACAACAAAAGCAAAATAAGCCAAAAAACATACCTACGTTTTATCAAACTTCTTTGCATATTTTTGCTCCATATCAATGTCATTATAAACATTCCGAATGCTAATAATCTATTATAGATAACATTTGTATCAAGTGGTAATAAAAATAAGAAAAAAGCTATTAATACAATTCCCAATAAATATCGTATGAGGATGACTATATACCGATTATTATTATTATAAAATCGATAAACAGTATATATTAGGAACAAAAACTGACAAAGGACACTAAACAAAGATATAAATTGAAAAATAATATGCCGACTATCAAACTCCCCTTCTTTTTCCGCATACCACTGTAAATATAATATTGATGAGTATGTTGATGATGAATTCAAAATAGCATAAAATAATATAGACAAGAATGGCATTAAGATTAGATACAACAACACATTCTTTTTATTAACAGGCATCATACAAAAGGGTAACAATGCGATAAACATTATAGCGGATTTATGCACAAAGAGGGAAAGAATAATAAAAACTATACCAAATATAAAACGCATTTTACATAATAATAATATACCCAATAAGCACACACACATAGCTAAAGGTTGCCGAATCCAACACAGATGCGCCTGTAAACAAAACAACGTATAATATACGACAAAATATTTTTCATTTGTTTTAAAGGCTCTAACAATAAACCAAAGTAAAGCTGCTATAAAAGAAAAAGCTATAAAACGAAATTTATCTATTTCTCCATGTACATAATTAGCAAGCCACCCCCACAATGGTTCAATTGAAACATAGGCCAACGGATTCAAATAAGATGTTTCCACAACTTCTTCATATGGTTCATAATCATCCGTAAAATAACCGAATGTTCCTAATACTACAAATAGGCCAAACCAAGACAGCACAAGGAAACGTTTATTGGACCAAGTAACATCCAAAAATAAAGTAATCAGAGCTAAAAAAAGAATAACTAAATAAACGAAATACATAAACTATACGTTTAAGCAGTAACACTCAATATAGAGCTCCCCTTTAATTAAGGCGCTTTACAATGCCCTAAATCAAGTTAAGTGTAAGCGTCCAATTTTGACGTACCCCATAGGAAAAGCCCCCTTTGTGAAGCTTTCTTCTTAAAGTTTTCAAAAACCGGACTTGATTTTTAAAGTTTGTTAGTATTGATTCCGATGGTCATCGGCAGCAGATTCTCATAATCCCTGCGTCCTTCGACCACCTCACGGAAAATTTCTTCAAATAAGCCAGGGTGAAGATACCATTCGCCCGGCAAGTGGATAGTAAAGTACATACATGAATCTGGCGCGCGCATGGATCAGATAGCTAAAGCTTCTTCTGTTCCTTCAAGGAAGGCTTTTCTATCAAGGCACACAATCCTACAGCATCAGCTTCAGCTAATCAATCATTTTGATTTATACTTGTGAATTTTCATTCAGAGCCAACAGCTGATTAATCATGTGGTCGAGCTTCGCCAGAAGCTGCTCCCTTTCGGCCTTTTCAGCCATGCGTAAGAAAAAAGCTCGTCAAGCAACATCGATTTTTCCATGGAATTCATATCATCTCCCCTTTGTCATATTTGCAGCGCATATCATGGAAGTTTCTCAGGTAATAAAACCTGTCATTCCTGTAATTTCAGCATAGTTCCTCCAGCTTCCCCACCAGGTCCTTCAAACCCTTGTAGCTTAAGTTCCGTTGCCGGATGCGCATTCCACCTGTTATACGGATGTTTATCATGAATCTCACAGGAAGGGATGACAAGGCACCTCCCATCAATGGGGCGGAAGCTGAAAGAGCCTTTTTCCGGTTCTTGCTCCACTTGTTGTCCTTCTACCTGTACCGGGACAATGGGATGCCGGGTATCCTTGTACCATGTGTGAAACAGATTGTAGGGTACTTTGTTTGTCAAATAGAAGTCCTGGATGGACTCACCTTGCGGCATCGCCTCCGCTTTGTAACGGATAAACAGATTGTTGACTGTGCGATTATTCTCATACTCGACTATGCAAATAAATTTGCTCTGCACTTGCTTAACCGAATAATTCAAAATCGCTGCTGCTATACATGTTTACCGAGTTTTTGATTACAGCAGCGAAGATCGACTTTTCTATGCTTGGGGGCAAGACGTCAAAATTAGACTCTTACCGCTTACTATAATGTACTTAAATATTCAACCCAAGCACTCCGAATTGTTTCTTGCTGAGAAAATTGTAGATTATAATTCAATATTCGATCTTCATCACTTAAAGGAAGTGTAAAAGTATCATCTAATGATGACAACTCAAAAACTCTATAAGATTTGCTTATAATATGATCAAAGTTTTTTCCAGTAATATAAATCTTTTTTCCGAGCATTAATGCCGTATGAATGGCCCCTAAACCCGATTGATTTTTCCTGCCACAAATATATACATCACACTTATTCATATACTGCAAATAAGTCCTTTCATCCATGTAATTTACATCAGGATAAAAATCATTACCAAATAAACAGTTCCCATAACTGATCAAATCTTCTAGTTTTTTTTGTGAAGTAGTAGAGCCATATTGCAACATACAGTGTAGTTCAATTTTGCCTACAAATCGACTCAAAGTATTCAAAAGTTCAAAGTAAGAATCTATACAATTAGTACTATTTCCTAAGTATATTACAGGCTTATCCTTATCATATTTCAAGTTTCTTAGCTGCTCATAAACATCACGCATCCGTTCACAACTCTCCGCATAGTATGGCAGCACAATAACATTTTTCATTGCAAAATCTTCCATCAATGTTAATCTATCACCATTCAATAGCACAATAGTTGTTTGAAAATGGTGGTAAATCCAACGCTTAAATGGCGTAAAAATAATAGACTTCCAATTTCTATAATTTATACTTGCCCCTTGTCCCCAACAGACCCAATTGAGATTCTTAACATTTAAACGAACAAATGAGAACATTCCTCTATAAGATATTCCATGTAACAAATATGGTTCTATTTTATGAGAAGCGACAAAGTCTTTTAGTTCTTTTTGGGTTTCCACACATTTATATTCCGAATAGGATAAGGCTTCCAATAAGATGAAATACTTTTTCTTTATTTCACTATTTATGCATCCATAAAAAAGGAAAAAAGGCTTTATCCAATCTGATTTAGTTTCTTTGTATAATGAAACAAATGATCTTACAATACCAAAATTAAGTTGATATGCTTCCAAATCCAACCTAAATACATGTATTATCATATTATAAATTCTATATCAACATTCTCAGCGCATGAGACTGTTAAAGTTAAAAAAATATTATACACCATTAAATAATAGAAGTTCCTTTTTAAGGGGCTCACTATAAAATAAAAAATGCTTATTTTAATGAATACTTTACAATAAAAAACCGAAGTATTTTTTAACGATTATAGTTTACTATTACAACTTATACTCAGCATAATAAATAAAATTGCCATGTGTTCGTTCAACAGAATATTTCGAAATTGCTGTATTATTGATTACAGCAACAATGAACGCATTTTTTATACTTTAGGGCAAGACGTTATTGGAAGGGGCTACTATCGATTAATAGGTATAGCTAATACTTTTTCTTTAAAACGATAAAAGATCGTAGTATCATCACTAATATTTTTATCTACAATCATACCAGCCTGTATTGTGTTTCGATTCCCAATTGTAACATTCGGAACAGTTGTAGATTTAACTCCCCAAAAATTATCATTCCCAACTTTAGTATGTCCACAAAGAATTGACGTCGAAAAGAAATTACAATCACCAATAATAGAATCATGACTTATAATAGTCTGTGACGTTAATAGATTAAAATCACCTAATATTACATTTGGCCCTAGCATAACATAGGGGCCTATCAAATTTCCAATACCCAATTTCACTGTTCGGGCAATAATAGCTGTAGGATGTATCAAATTTAAAAATTTACCTTTTCGCGCACAAATATCTTGTATCAGAAACTTTTTAGCCTTGGGGTTACTAAAAGCTAAGATAAAATAATCATTTTCTTCTATTACATAATCTTTCCACACTCCTAAAAAAGGCTTCCTAAATTTATAATTATTCCAACCTTCTATACCAGTCTCGTCAGTAGTAATATATCCCTTTATCTCTAATTCTGCTTTTTTCCCCCAATTACTATCTTCAATGTATGAGGTATATTCTGCCGCCACTGCACCAGTTCCAAAAAACACAATATTTTTCATTTTCCTATCATTTTCTTTAAATCGTAATTATCTAAATCAAACATTTCTCCATGACCAGCACAAACTATATATTTTTCCCCTTTCAACTTCTCATATTGATTCATTGATAAAATTAATGCCTCTTTTGATCCAGAATATAATTTAGTAACCGTCTTTATGTCACGTATTAATGTGTCACCCGTAAACAACCATTGCCCTATAATAAAACTAATACCGGCATCCGTATGCCCATTAGAAGGGAATAATAAAATATTATGTTTTCCCCATGAAAAAATAGTATTGGGAGCAGACACTTCCAATGCTAATTCTCCATACACAACAAATCCTTTTTGGTCCTGAAACAATGACAAGTTTCGTTTAGCACTTTGAATATACTCAAAACAAAGAGAGGAGCAAATCAACTTAGCGTGATACTTATCAATAATGAAATTACAACCAGCAATATGGTCAAAATGTTCATGCGTCAGAATTATATATTCAGGAAATAAATTTTCTTTATACAGCCAGATTCCTATTTCAGAACTCTCATCACTTCCCGGATCAACCAAAATACATCTATCGCTTTCTGTTCTATCAAATAAAACATAGCAATTCGAAGATATAGGTTTATTAATAAATCTATGTAGTTGTAATGTCATTATTATCCTGTTATATCCACAGTTCTTCCACCATCAATCACCAATTGTTGCCCCGTTATCCAACGAGATTGTTCTGACAACAAGAATTTCACGCCATCTGCAATATCTTGAGGATAACCAAATCCTAAAGGATAGGTAGCCTTCATACGTTCCTCCACTTCTTTATTGGCAAAAATATCGGTAGTCATATCTGTAAGAACAGCACCAGGCAAAATAGAATTAACCCGTACATTAGGAGCCAACTCTACAGCCATACTGCGCATAAACGCATCAAGTGCTCCCTTAGAAGATGCATAAACATTAAATGCTTTCGCTCCCCTGTTACTGATATTGCTAGAAATATAAACAATACTACGAAGTCCTCCTTTATTCCATTTTTTAGATGAAAGCACTTTTGTAATCAGCATCGCCGATACGACATTGGTATTGAATGTTTGCTGAACATTAATAAGAGACTGACTCCGAAGTGGAAGCATCTTCATCAATCCTGCACAATGAACGTACCCTTCTATTATTACTTCATTTTCCAAAAGAAAATGTTGCAAATGTTCTTCCACCTTTTCAACCTGTACTAAATCTTCTTGCCAAACCAAACATTTATTGTGAAGAGAGCAAATATTTCTCACCTCATTCAAACGATCTAAATTACGACCATGAAGAATGACAGGATAATTCTCAGACAAACTTATAGCTACAGATTTTCCAATACCTGAAGATGCACCAGTAACCAATACATATTTTTCCATTCCCACAAAATTTATTGCGCTGTAAAGCCACCGTCCACACTCATAATAGCCCCGGTCATCCAACAGGACATCTCTGACAACAAGAATAATACAGCCTTGGCTATATCTTCAGGGTCACCCAAGCCTAAAGGATGCAAGTTCTCCAGTTTACTAATATATTCACTTGAGAAAGAAGTGGAGACATTATCCATCATAGGAGACTTAACAAAACCCGGAGCTATACAATTCACACGAATCTTTCTAGAAGCTAATTCTATAGCTAATGCTTTAGTAACAGCTTGTATAGCCCCTTTAGAGAGAGCATAACCTACGTTCGCAGCTGAACCTACCAAACCATACACAGAAGACAAGAATACAATAGAGCCAAATTCACCCGCATATATCTTCCTATTTATAAATAGTTTAGCTAACTCAACAGCCGCATAACTATTCACTCGATACACTTTATCACATTGTGAAACAGATACGGTTTTCAAAGGGGATATATAAGGAAGACCCGCACAATGAATCAAACCGTTAAGTTTACCAAATTCAGAAACAGCTTTTATAATTGCATCACCGAATGTTTCAGGTTTACTGAGATCCAAGTACAATGCGTATGTGTCAGTTTGACACATACGCTGAGTTTCTTGCATACCTAAAGTATCTATATCAACAAGTATTACCTTGCCTCCTCTTGCAGAAATCAGTTTACATACAGCCCTTCCCATCCCTGAAGCAGCTCCTGTCACGAGATAGGTTTTCCCTGTAAAATCCAACCAATTGTCTTTCATTCTTTCAAGCTCTCTTTGATTCAATCAAATTCCACAAACCGGCTATAGTATTGGCTTCATTAATTTCTGTAGCATTAAGAACTACACCATAGTTTTCATTAGCCATTGCAATAATAGACAATATTGTCAAAGAATCCCAAGCCTCGAAGGACTTCAGTTCATCAGCCTCATTCACTACATCTACTTCCAATAATTCTGCTATTTGCTCCAAAAAATTTTCCATAATCATTTAAAAGTTTATTGTTTGACAAAAATCTAATTTACCCATTTTCAATAGAAGTGCAGCCCAAGTAAGTCCCACTCCAAAACCGGACAAGCAAAGTTGCATCTCTTGTTTCTCAAGTTTTTCTCCTATATTAAATGTTATATTGGTTGGAATAGTTACTCCACTAGAATTACCAAAATTTTCTACAATATTATTGGGCATTTTTTCCCGGGGAATTTCTAATTTATCTGCTAATTTCTGCAACATAAACCGATTGGGTTGATGGAACATATAATAATCCACTCTATTTTTATCTACAGATGCCCGCTCCAAAAGTTCATCTATCATAGGAGGCACTTCTACCTGAACGAAATTAAATACTTCATCACCTTTCATGACGAGATTGTCCAAACTACGGAAATTTCCATTTAAATCTTCATACATTTCCGCAGTTTCGGATGTAGATGGTTGCCGAAAACCTCCGGCAGGTATCATCAATGCATCTGCACGACTACCATCCATCTTGATAGTCCCCCATATCGTATTATTTTCTTCAGTTCGTTCAATAATAGTAATGGAAGCACCGTCACCAATCAAAGGATTGCTGTTACGATCTCGTTTGGAGACTTTACGACTCAACACATCGGCATTCAATAACACAACTTTACGAACAGTTGGTTGTTCTAGAAGCATAAAAGCTTGAATCAAACCCAACACAAAGCCAGCACAGCCTTGGTTGATATCCATACAAATCATATCTTGCTTCAACCCCATCTTACCTTGAATAACATTACTCGTCGGTGGCATAAAATAATCAGGCGATTGGGTCAGCAGAATCAAAGCATCGATATCCTCACGTTTCAATTTTCCTTGCTGAAACAAATGTTCCAAACCGTGGCAACACAAATCTGATACACAAACGCCTTCATCAACAATGCGATGTTTGTTATATCCCATAGCCATTTTCAACTTTAAAGATTTGGCTGCAGAAAAATTATAATTCCCCATTTCTTCTTCAAAATAGACTTCCCGGGAAGGTAGCACCGTAAGTATACCAGTAATCTTCTTATTTTTAAATAGCAAGTCCATTACTTTACACCATTTTTTTGCAATAGTCTGATAATATTATCTACCGAAGAAAAATTCTCTGGTAAAACATCTACACCATCAATAGAAATACCAAACTGAGAATCTAATTCATTGACGAGATTAATCACATCAAATGAATCAAGCATACCCTCCTCAATAAAATTAACCGGTTCATTAAAATCAAACTCCGGACGCAACTCATTCAAGATTGAAATGATTTTTTCTTTCATAATCTGTGTCATTTTATAATTATAAATACCTTATTTCATAGTAAATCTAACGCCTTATTGCAGGTTTAAGCAATACATAATCAAACAAATTCTCTGGATTAAAGCCATAATGTTTATAACGTTTGATAGCATTCCGATTATTGGCAATTACCCAAAACAACTGGCGTTTGGTAGCACGCCCAGCATGCAAAAATTCATTAAATAGTTTAGAGCCTATTTTAAAATCCCGATATTCTGGCAAAACAAACCAATAGCGTAAATAAAGAGTCATACCATTTACTTCAAAAATAATGAAACCGCAGATTTTTCCTGCTTCACGAAACACCAATACACACTGATTGGATATAAAATCCATTATTTCTTCATAACATGGTAATTGCTCAGACAATGGATTAAAAAAAGAATGGAGTAGATCAAATATAGATTGGCAATCACTCTTTTCTGCAAAAACGACTCTCGCATCACCTATTCCATCATACTCTACAGCCCCAACACGACTCATCCTATACAAAGTTTCATACATATTAAAACCTTGTTCAATAAAAAGTTCTTTAAGACTTGTAACATTTTCGCCACCAACAATATCTACAATAAGCTGTTGGTGAAACATAGGAAGAAACGCCCTTAAGCCTTCAGATAGTTGTTCTTGAGTCGTTGTTATATAGAATAGATTATTTACATTTTCTGTGAGATGAAGAAGGAAATGACAACCTGAAAAGGATATAGAAAATAACTCTCCTTTTTGTATCCATATAGAATGTCTTTTCTTATCCAAGAAAAAATTAGTCAAATACCCCTTACGCAACGACCGGATATCATTAACAAGAATGTTTATCTTCTCAAAAGAATCAATCTTATCCATTAACTTGTTTATTGTAGAACAGACGGTCAATTTTTCCATTAGTGTTTCTCTGCAATTCAGCTAAACGATGGTAAACAGTAGGAAGCATATATTTAGGTAACTCCTGTCCTATTTTTTTACGAAAATCTGCCGGAGAAATTTCTTCCGAAGATTCATAAAACAAGGTTATCTCCTTTTTAACAAAATTATATACTACGCACCCATTTTTTACCAATTTGAGTTTATTGATGATAATATGTTCTATTTCACCTAATTCAGTACGGTATCCCATGTGTTTAATCAGTGTATCTTTTCTACCTTTAAAAACGATCTCGCCTCTTTCGTTGATAGTAACAATATCTCCTGTTCGATAAATTATTTCAGGATAAGAAGAATTCAAAGGATTTTGAACAAAAGCAGCGGCAGTTTTTTCCGGATTATTGTAATACCCCATTGCTAAAGACGTTCCTCGTACACATAACTCTCCTTCTAGACCAGGCTTTGTTATCTGTTTATTGTCCTCATTCAATATAAGAATATCGGTATTACGGCAAGGAAATCCAATAGGAATCGGTTCGTCATCCTTAATTTCTCGATTTACGATGAAGTACGTACAATCAAGCGTAATCTCAATAGGACCATAAAGATTAGCGAACAATGTTTGAGGCAACATTTTACGCCAGTAATTAAATTGCTTTGTTGGGAATACCTCGCCTGCGAACCATACAGTTCTTAACGTAGACAGGTGAATGGAAGATAGTAAATCCATATTAGCAATATTCACCATAATAGTAGGTACCCAAAACAGGAAGGTTACATTATGTTCTTCCAGAAGTTTCAAGATAGAAGCGGGGAATGCAGACAGATGTTCTGGAATTACAACAATTGTGCTTGTTTTAGCCATCAACATGCATAATTCAAAACTATATATGTCAAACACCAAAGGTGATAAGGAACCTATCACTTCGTTATTAGTAAATTTAAAAGTATTTAATGCCCATTCAGTAAAATCAATGAAGCTCTTATGATTCAAGACTACGCCTTTGGGAGTTCCCGTTGAACCAGAAGTATTAATAATGCACAAAGGGTCAGTGTCTATTAAACCGCTAAGATTAGAGAAAATCTCAGTTTCATTAACCGATTTCTTGAAATCTAATTCATCCACATTTAGAATCTGTACATTAGCAGGAAGAACTTCTGCAATATTCTTCAGATATTGATTATTGGTGATAATTGCACCAGGTTCAATCAAATCGATAATATTTTTAAGGCGTTCAGCAGGATACTTCACATCAAGATTCATATAGAAATTCCCTGAATAAATGATAGCCAAGTCTGCATAGACACTCTCAATACTTTTATTTAGGAAAACAGCCACAGGTTTTTTAAAACAATCAATAGTTGAAGCAAGTATCAATGCATTAGTTCGGAGCTGGAGAAATGTAATAGATCGTTCACGATCAACCACAGCCTTTTTTTGAGGACAGTTTTTAACTGTATCTTCAAAATACTCTATCAAATTGATTTTCATAACAATTAAACTATATAGATATAAATATTATATAATACACGACAGCACTCGTTCCACTTCTTGTTTTTCCAAATCATGATACATCGGTAAACAAATTACACTATCCGCCAACTTATGAGCCACCGGCAAATTTTCCGAGCGTGCGGACTCTAATCCTCGATAGGTAGAAAACTCACTAATTAGTGGGTAGAAATAACGACGTCCTAGTATATTATTCTCTTTCATCTTAAAATAGAGTTCATCGCGTGTCATTCCATATTTATCTGCATCAATAAATATAGGAAAATAAGAATAATTGTGGCGTACATTAGGTCTGTCCTCCATGATACGGATACCTGATATGTTCCGTAAAGCCTCACGATATCGTATAGCTACTTGATGACGTACTTCTATGGCAGCATCCACCTGTTTCAGATTCAACAGACCGTAGGCGCTACGCACTTCGTCCATCTTACTATTAATACCGGGAGCTACCACAGTGGTTTCACCAGCAAAGCCAAAATTCTTCAAGTAGTCGATGCGTTTCTTAGTAGCTTCATCGTGCATCACCAAAGCCCCGCCTTCAATAGTATTGTACACCTTAGTCGCATGAAAACTCATGGTAGACATATCGCCAGCATTCAGAATGCTTTCACCATTTACTTCTACGCCAAAGGCATGTGCAGCATCATAAATGACCTTCAAACCATATTTATCAGCAATTTCCTGGATACGTGCTGTATTACAAGGATTACCATACACATGTACAGGCATAATAGCCGTAGTACGCGGAGTAATAGCTGCTTCTATTTTATCCGGATCCAAATTCCCCGTTATGGGATCTACATCAACGAAAACCGGCTTAATCCCATTCCACCACAGAGAATGGGTGGTGGCTACAAAACTGTAAGGAGTGGTTATGACTTCGCCCGTAATACGGAGTGCCTGCAAGGCAGTGATTAATGGCAATGTACCGTTGGTAAACAGGCTGATGTATGGCACTTTCAGATACTCACACAATGCCTTTTCCAGTTCCTGATGATAATGACCGTTGTTGGTAATCCATTTACGGTTCCAAATGTCTTTCAACAGTTCGTTGAACTCGTCCAAATCGGGCAACAACGGAGATGTTACTGTAATCACTTTCTTATCTTCCATATTGAATATAGTATAATTATTTTCTACGTATAATAGAATAAAGTTCTTTTAATTCCGGGAAATGGAACAGAGCAGATAATGCTATGTAATAAACCATTCCCGCTACGATTCCTACTATCAGTTGAAGTATTGTTCCAGACAAGCAAGATATTATCATATAGACCACTCCCCACATACTCAAAGAGAGCAACAAAGTAGGCAGCAAATCTCGCATCTGACGTAGGAAGCCGACCTGTATCAGTTTACCAGTATAGTTCGTATTAATAACCAAGCAAATAATAGACGAAAATATTTGTCCTACACACATGGCAATCAAGCCCATCGGCACGGTAATACACAGAATTACTACCGCCATAACCTTCTTAATGATTTCCAATCTCAAAAACAAATCGGAACGTCCTTTTACCTGCAACAAATTCAAATTGATGGCATGGATAGGATACCACATCATGGCAAAACAAATAATCTGCAATAAAGTGGCTGCAAAAAGCCATTGTTCTTTCAGCAACAACAAGACAAATGGCTCAGCCACAGCTGAAAGTCCTACCAACAAGGGAAAAATCAGGAAAGCCGACAGACGCAAGAAACGACGATAAATCTGTGCCAACCGTTCATCGTCATCCTGTATCTGGCAAAGAACCGGATAGGTGACCCGTTGCATGATACCCGTCAAGTTTGACGAAGGGAACTCTGCAAACTGATTAGCCCGTGTATAATAACCTAACGAAGAAGCAGTAAACACCTTACCGATTACCAACAGATACATGTTACGATATACCACATCCAGTAATCCCGAAACCATCAATTTAGAGCCAAACGTAAACAATTCTCTAAAAGAACCCCAAGAGTAAATCCACCGAGGTCTCCAACGGGTAAATATCCAAAGCAACAAGGTATTCAACCCCAGATTTACCAGTTGCTGAGCCACAATAGACCAATAACTGAAACCCGAATAGGCCATACCAATACCTATTACACCTGAAACTACAGCAGCTGTTAAACTTGCTTTAGCCTGCGTTTTAAAATCGATATTTACAGTAAGCAATGCCCGTTGCACAACCACAAACGAGTTAAATACCACGCTCAAGCAAACCACACGCATCAAAGCAGTCAACTCTGGGCTATCATAAAAATCAGCTACCAAAGGAGCTATAACAAACAGGACAAGGTAAAGCAGAATACCTACGACAATGTTAAAATAGAATACAGTGGAGTTATCCGTCTCTGTACGATTCTGCTTACGAATCAATGCCTGTGAAAAGCCGCTGTCAACCAGTGACTGAGCCACAGCTATGAAAATGGCCACCATGCCCACCAGACCATAATCTTTCGGAGTGAGCAACCGGGCCATGACTATCATAACCAGAAACTGAATTCCCTGTACCGAAAAGCGTTCAACACTACTCCAAACGATACCTTTTACAGTCTTGTTTTTTAATGATTCTTCCAAAATTACAAACAATTAGATTGGTTCTCTTAGCACTTCCCGCCGATTACCACCCTTCCACCCCCTATATACACCTTTCTCACGCGCGCGCAGGGGAGAGTGACCGTTAAAACCATTAACAATTCAATAACTTTGTATCCATATGTAAGCACTCAATTTAGGGCATCCCCCTTTGAAAGAGCACTTTTCAGTGCTCCAAATCGAGTTTCGTTAGTTTTCAAAAACCGGAGTTAGCTAATGGTTAATGATAAATGATAAATGATAAATGGTGAATGCGCCACCTTATTCTGTTTTCTATTTTAGCCTCGACATCCTGCTGAGCAGATTCATGAATTCGGCGCGCTGCGCACGGTACAGCTCCCGACGGATACAGTCAGGCATGTAGAGCCGCCACTGGTCACCGTCTTCGTAGGAGATGACCAGATGGAGGGTCTGCATCATCAGTTCTTCGTCTTCGTCCAGAGGCCAAGTGAGGTATTCGTCGGCTTTCATGCCTACCAGGGTCATGACCGCCTTCTGTTCCGGGGTAGGCAACGCGCTGAGCAACCGCAGGGGGTCGGTGACGAAGGATGCGTCGATTACCAACGTATAATCTGCCTTATGGTAGTGGGAGGGGACCCAACTGTGGAGCGCCGACAGGTGCTTCTTCAGGTTTGCCAGGTTGTCTATCTCAACCACTTCACGCATGGAGTCAAAGGTGTCGACAAAAGGGAGTCTTTTCAGATATATCATTAGAAGATGCTTTAATCCTGTACATGGCAAAATACTGTTTTATACTGTCCTACGATGCGAAGTTGCATTTTTCCGAACGAATGGCAGTGTTGCAGTACTGCAAGTGGCTTGCCACCCTGACACCCTATATACACACTCCTTACGCGCGCGGGGGAGAGCAATGGTTAAATGCATTAACCATGTCACGAGAAACCGGGTCTGTATAAAAGTTTGTATTTTACGTGACAGGGTGTCAAGCCGGGCAGAAAACAGGAACGGTTCGCACCGCTCCTGCCTCACGATTGACAGCATCAGTCACAACGGGACCGGCAATCAGCCTCCAGGCTGCGGTAAAGCTCGCGGAGGAACTGATCGAGGGGCAGCTCACGACTGCCGGCACACACCGGTACGTAGAGCCGCAACACGACATAGTAGGCCATGAGGCGGGTTTCGACCCTTTTTTTACCCGTTTATAGGTCGACAGCGAAAGCCCTGTCTGCGTGGCAACCTCTTCGTTAGTCAGCGTACGCCCGTCCACAGGGACCAGACGTTGCAACAGCTGAATGTATTCGCCCAGATGGACGAGAATTTCTGCTTTTTTACTCATACAAAATCTCTTTTAAATTTTGAGTTCAATTGGATTTTGTACGCAACAGCTCTGCTAACGGATGTTAAGTAAGTTAATTTTTAACGGAATCGGTTCACACGTGCGGACCGACGGATTTGGCGGGTTCACTCATTCTTTGCTTCTTTGCCTGCGAACTCACCACAGAGGACACAGAGTTTCACAGAGGATATATTATTTAAAACTACATACCATGAAAAAATTCATTCTCAGCCTGTTTCAAGGCTACACGGACTTGCGTCCGACAAACACCACCCTGACCGACCTGGCCGGACAAATCCGTACGGACCCACAGCTGAAGGCCTGCACCGACAAGCACCGGTATTACCTGAGCCAAGGGCAGGACAGAGCGGCCCAGACCATCAAGGCGGCCTGTCCCTGCTTCGCCGTATCGGTGCACTTCGACGGCGGAAAGCGCAAGGAGCACATCGACGGCTGGACGCACCTGTGCCTGGCGGACTTGCACCGGCAGCCTGGCGGACTGCCTGCGACGGGTGCGCGAGGACCCGCATACGCTGCTGGCCTATACCACCATCAGCGGGGAGGGACTGCGCGTCGTCGAGCTGACGGGCGACGAAATCTACCGGAACCAGCAGGCGATGGGGAGGTTTACTTAGTGGAGAGTGGAGAGTGGAGAGTGGAGAGTGGAGAATTGAGAATTCAAAAACGGGGATTCTTCACGATGTTCAGGATGACAGGTACTTCATTTTCAATTTTCCATTATCCATTTTCAATTCCTAAAGTAAATAGTTAGCGCGCTAAAGTAGGTAGTTACGGCGCTAAAGTCCATAGTTAGCACCCCCACTATCTTATATTTTATATTTGATATTTGATATTTCATATTTTATATTTGATATTTGACAACAGTTCACGCCCGAAGAGTATCCAGCCTACCGTTCCCACCGCTGCCAGGAAGACAAAGCCGATGAGAATCATCGCCTTCGAGGGCTTCGAGGCCTGCAGCGGCACCGTAGGTGCCTGCACCACCGTAAACACCGGCGTGCTCTCCTGCACCTTCGCCCTGGACAGCTGCAGCTGCTGCGCCGTCTGGTTGTACAGGTTGTAGG
>ULXT01044182.1_pt1 | contig 23743 bp, 24 predicted proteins | sample 1961571 | NCBI WGS metagenome assembly ULXT01 (sample SAMEA4835846, study PRJEB28245) | human gut metagenome | biome: gut microbiome; material: fecal sample | place: Denmark | collected 2008
CTAAATAAATTGTGTCAACTTATTTAGTACACTACAGTTTTGCGTTAAATGCACCGGCATTCCCGATCAGCCGCAAAGGCGATACACCATCTGCCACCCCCCAGACCGATGCATTTCCCTACCCCCGATAGGGAAATTCCCCCACAGGAATAGGAAAAATCATTCGTTTGTATGATTTTTTCCGGATACCTTTGTCACATAGAGGAAAACAAACACACAAAGAGTTATGAGAACAAGGGTAAGAAAATTCATGTATATGGCGATGCTGGTCGCACTGACACTCGCCTTCCCGTCGTGTAACGTGGAAATGGAACTGGGAAACAACACCCTGGAATATCGTGAACGCACAGCGTATCTCTGCAGCTACGACTGGCAGGACGACTGGTACGACGACTACGGACTGCACCACTTCCAGGTGCTGCGCTTCTATGCCAACGGAACGGGTGAAGACTTTATCCGCATTCAGGATGCCCGCGGACGTTGGGAAGAATATACCTACACCTTTACGTGGGACTGGTACGACGCTTTCTACACCAGCATCCGGTTGAACTACGGCGGAGGTGACTACTCCTACATGGACAATATCCGCCTGGGAGAAGGACGAATGGAATGCCTGCTCGACGGTGCGGCTGTATGCTTTTACAGTTATTAAAAAATCAGTAAAGAAAAACCGACAGATAAAGCGAACAAAACACGAAATCAGCTTGTTATAGAAATAAATCACCAAAGAATTTCATGTTTTCTTTTTTAAGATAATTAATTTTTTAGTTTATTCGTTCAAAAAAAAACGTATCCTGCCGTGAAACAGCGATACGTTTTTTTATGCAATGAACACAAGAGTTCCGCCCGTGGGGTCAGCTCATGCTGCCGCCCACGATGTCCAGCAACTCGTTGGTAATCGCCTGCTGGCGGCTCTTGTTGTAAATCAAGGTCAGTTCCTGAATCAGGTCGTTTGCATTGTCCGTGGCAATCTGCATAGCCATGGTGCGCGCGGCATGTTCCGAAGCCGTGGAGTCAAGCAGCACGGTGTACATCTTCATGCGGAGCACCTTGGGCAGCAACTCCTCCATCACTTGTTCCGGCGACGGCTCGATGAGGTAATCAGCCTGCATGGCTTCCTGCTCCTCTCCCTTCTCGTCCGTATGACCGGCACTCAGGTCGAGCGGCAGATAAGTCTCCCGCGTCAATACCTGCGTAGAGGTCGACTTGAAGTGGTTGTAGAGCAGCTCCACCTGCTGAATCTCACCGCTGGCAAACCGTGTCATCAGCTCGGCAGCCAGGTCGGCCGCCTCCTGATAGTTCGGTTTTCCGCTCATGTGCTGATAATCGCCGGCTGCCGTCAGTCCCTCCATCTTCTTCACCGCATCGGCCACCTTACGGCCCACCGGATAAATCAGGATGTTCTCACGGCCCACCTTCGGCTCATACTCTGCCACCACCTCGTTCAGGTGACGGATTACATTCGCATTGAATCCGCCGCACAGACTGCTGTTGGAGGCAAACACCACCACGGCCACTTTCTTCACTTCACGTTTCACTGCAAAAGGCGATTCCACGCTCAGCTCCGCGCCCAGGAAATTACTGAGCATGCGGTGCAACCGGCGTTCGTAGGGAAGCATATTTTCAATGGCCTCCTGCGCCTTGTGCAGCTTGGAAGACGCCACCATCTTCATCGCCGAAGTAATCTTCAGCGTGCCGTGGATTGAGTTGATTCTTCCTTTAACTTCTTTCAGTGATGCCATGGGATTTATGCTTTAAATTGTTCGGCTGCGTCTGCGGCCAGTTTTTCAATGAGCGACGTAATTTCGTCGGTAATCTTTCCGGAAGCCAGCACGTCGAGCACATCCTTCTGATGGTTGGCACGCAGGTAAGTCAAGAACGCATCCTGGAAGGCACGTACCTTCGAAATAGGAATGTCGCGCATCAGTCCGTGCGTACCACAGTACAGAATGGCCACCTGTTCGCCTACCGGCATCGGTGAGTACTGCGGCTGAATCAGCAGCTGGTTGTTCTTACGTCCACGGTCGATGGCCATGGCAGTCACAGAGTCCATGTCGCTGCTGAACTTCGAGAAGGCCTCCAGTTCACGATACTGTGCCTGGTCAATCTTCAGCGTACCGGCCACTTTCTTCATACTCTTTATCTGGGCGCTACCACCTACACGCGATACGGAGATACCCACGTTGATAGCCGGACGGAAGCCCTGGTTGAACAAGTCGGTTTCCAGGAAGATCTGACCGTCGGTAATGGAAATCACGTTGGTCGGAATGTAGGCAGACACGTCGCCGGCCTGTGTTTCGATAATCGGCAGGGCGGTCAGTGAACCTCCGGCCTTTACCTTACCCTTCAGGCTGGGCGGCAGGTCGTTCATCTGTTCGGCTACTTCCTGCTGGTTGATAATCTTCGCCGCACGTTCCAGCAAACGAGAGTGCAGGTAGAAGATATCACCCGGATAAGCCTCACGTCCTGACGGACGACGCAGAATCAGTGATACCTCACGGTAGGCCACAGCCTGTTTTGACAAGTCATCGTACACCACCAGTGCATGACGGCCGGTATCACGGAAGTACTCGCCGATGGCAGCTCCGGCAAACGGAGCGAAATACTGCATGGCAGCCGGGTCGGAAGCCGTAGCAGCCACCACGATGGTATAGTCCATCGCACCCTTCTCACGCAGCGCATTCACGATGCTGGCCACGGTAGAACCTTTCTGACCGATGGCCACGTAGATACAGTACACCGGATTTCCTGCCTCATAGTTGGCACGCTGGTTGATGATGGTATCGATGGCAATGGCCGTCTTACCTGTCTGACGGTCGCCGATAATCAACTCACGCTGTCCGCGGCCGATAGGAATCATGGCATCGATAGCCTTCAGTCCCGTCTGCAGCGGTTCCGTTACCGGCTGACGGAAGATAACCCCCGGTGCCTTACGCTCCAGCGGCATCTCGCACAGCTCTCCGCCAATTTCGCCGCGCCCGTCCAAGGGCACACCCAGAGGGTCGATTACACGTCCCAGCATCGCTTCTCCCACGTTGATGGAAGCAATGTGCTTCGTACGCTTCACAATCATCCCCTCCTTAATCTGGTCGGTCGGACCCAGGAGCACCGCTCCCACGTTGTCCTCCTCCAGATTCATCACCGTTCCCATGATACCGTTTTCAAACTGCAGCAACTCGTTGGCTTCCGCATTACGCAAACCGTAAATACGGGCCACACCATCGCTCACCTGAAGCACGGTACCCACTTCGTCGAATTTCAGCGAGTTGTCAATCCCCTTCAACTGTTGGAGCAACACCTCTGAAACTTCGCTGGGTTTTATTGTATTTTCTGGCATAATTCTTTTTAATTAATAATTAATAATGAACAATTAAAAATGAACAGTGAATAATAGGAATCGTTTTTCATTATTCATTCTTCATTATTCATTCTTCATTATTCATTGTTTACACTATTCTCCTGTTTTTCGCGATAAACTGCTGTTTCACGCGCTTCAACTGGTTCGCCACACTGGAGTCCAGGCGGAAGCCGTCCAGTTCGATGATATATCCCCCTATCAGGTTCTTGTCCACCTTCTCTTCCAGGATTACCTCACCGTTGGTCACCTTACCAGCCAGACGCTGCAAATGTTCCACCAGTCTGGGCGAATGTACGGCAGTGGTCAGCTTTCCAAAAAGGATGTGCTTGTCTTCCTGATACAGGTCGATGTACGACCACATCATGAACTGCAAGAACTTCTCCCTTCTGTCTTCCAGCACCAGGCTGAGAAAACGCGTCATCACCTGGCTTACGTCCTTTCCACCCGAAGCCTCGCAAAGCAGCTCCAGCTTCTTGCTTCTCTCCAGCACCGGATTTTCCACGGCACGCCGCAGGCCGGGCACTTCGGCAAAGTGTGCTGCCAGAGTCTTCACCTCCTTGTACACCTTGTCTTCCAGCCCTTCACCCTTCGCGTATGCCAGCAGTGCCTTCGCGAAACGTCTTGAAACGACTCCTGTATTCATGACACGTTATTTTTTAGAAGTTTCAATCATTTCATCCAGCAGACGGTCAATCAGCGCAGCCTGTTCCTTTTCATCGGCCAGCTTGTTGCGCATAATCTTCTCTGCAATGCCCACTGACAACACGGCTACCTGGCGGCGGATGTCACGGATGGCACTTTCCTTTTCCGTTTCAATCTGCTTCTTCATCTCCTCCATCAGGCGGTTGCCTTCAGCGAAAGCCTTCTCCTGAGCGTCTTTGATGATGCGGTCGCGCGTAGCAGCAGCCTCACTCAGAATGCGGTGCTGTTCTTCGCGTGCCTGTGCCAGGATTTTCTCACCCTCCACCTTCACGTTAGCCAGCTGTTCGTTGGCCTCGCGCGCCGCCTTGAGCGAATTGTCAATGTATGCTTTCCGGTCCTCCACCATCTTCAGAATCACCGGGAAGCCGTATTTCGCCAAGATGAAGAACACGACTCCGAAGGTGACAATCATCCAGAACAGCAGCCCCGGATCCGGAGTTAATAATCCCATAACTTATTGTTTTATTTTTTACAAGAACAAAGTCAACAAACAAACTACGATGGCAATCAGAGCCACACCTTCTACCAGAGCGGCAGCGATAATCATGTTCATACGCAAGTCACCTGAAGCTTCCGGCTGACGAGCCATCGCCTCCATTGCTGAGCCACCAATCTTACCGATACCGATACCGGCACCCAAAACTGCAATACCTGCACCGACAGCGGCGCCCAATTTACTAATACCAACACCTGCAGCTACCTGCAATAAAACTGACAATAACATAATTTTCTTGTTTTAAAAGGTTATACTTTAATTTTTTTGTACCAATTATTTTTTGGCATGTTCCTTCACCTGCGACAAGCCGATAAACACGGCCGACAGCATCGTAAAGACGTATGCCTGAATGAATGCCACCAGAATCTCCAGTGCATCCATAAAAATGCCGAATGCCACAGCCACCACTGTCATTGAACCGTTAATCACCGGTCCCGATTTCACTGTGATGAAGATAATGGCAATCAGGCTCAGCACTGCCGCATGTCCTGCCATGATGTTGGCAAACAAACGGATCATCAGTGCAAACGGTTTGGTAAAGATACCGAAGAATTCAATCAGCGGCATCATAGGCACCGGCGCCTTCAGCCACGTAGGCACGTCGGGCCAGAAGATTTCCTTCCAGTAAGCCTTCGTACCGAACACATTGGTCAGCACGAACGTACACAAGGCCAGCACCAGCGTAATGGCGATGTTACCCGTCACGTTAGCTCCTCCGGGAAAAATCGGAACCAGCCCCATCAGGTTGTTCACCAGCACGAAGAAGAACGCCGTAAGCAGATAAGGAGCGTAGCGGCGGTAATTCTCGCCGATGCAGCCCTTAATCACGTCGTTGTAGATAGAAAGCACCGTGGCCTCAATCATGCCGACGCCCCCCCTGGGTGCCCCGTCTTCCAGCGGATGTTTCTTGTACCAGCGCACGCAACTCATCATGATGACCAGCAGCACCGCACTGTTGATAAACAAGCCCAGCACATTCTTCGTGATGGAGATGTCCAGCGGACGCACCTCCTCGCCGGCCGCATTGCGTTCCACGATTTTGCCGTCGTAGGCACCACCCTCGGCCACGTACAGTCCCTCGTAAGGACCTTCCTCCAGCCGGGCAGACGAGAACACATGCCAGCCCGTACTGCTTTTCACAATCACCGGCAGCGGAATGCGCACCTCCGTATCGCCAAATGTCGCGATGTGCCACTCGTAAGCGTCGCCGATATGACCGAACACCAGTTCGTTCACGTCGATGTCCCCTTCAGCGGCCTGTGCTTTCGTCAGCGCAGCCGGAACCGCCATCAGCAGTAACAGCGTGATGATTATGTACCGTATTTTTTTCATCATTAGCTTTTTTTCTTAGTTTGAGTTTCGCTTCAAAAAGAAGGAAAAAACGGGTTTCGAATATCAGAAACGCAAAGTAGAAGAAGATGAAGGTCAGCATGAACGCCACCACTTCATGTCCTATCACAAATCCGTAGAACATCAGCAGCATGGCACTGATTATGAATTTCAGTACCTTGCACACCAGATACGTCATCGCAATCCGTTCCAGCCCCACGCGATAATTGAACGCGAACATTTCTATGTAAAACAGGCCGAAAAGATAGAAGAATATCGGAATGGCCGGAAACCACAGGAAATACCTGTCGGGAATGAACAGATGATATACCACGGCGACGAGCGTCGTCAGCACGATTCCAATCACGGTCAGTTCTTTTATAAATTTCTTCTTAACGGTCAACAAAAACATAGTATCGTGCGGTTTTTCATCCGGAAAGCCGCCAAAAACATATTCGGTTCATCGCCTGCTTCGCTCCTCTCAGAGTTCCACACAGACTGAAATCTGATTCTCCTTGACTTCCACGAATCCCCCCTTGATTTGCAGGGATTGCGTTTCCTGTCCGGCCACGTATTTCACTTCCCCGGCCGAGAGCGTGGAAATAATCGGGGCATGGTCGGCCATGACCTGAAATTTTCCTGCGCTTCCCGGAAAGGTAGCCTGGCTCACTTTTCCTTCGTAAACCAGCTTTTCGGGTGAAACGATAACCAGATGAAGTTCTTTCATATTAAGCTATCAGCTTTTAACTTTTAACTTTTACTTATTAACTCTTAGCCGCTTCCATCAGCTTCTTACCCTTCTCGATGGCGTCCTCAATGGTACCCACGTTCAGGAAAGCCTGTTCAGGCAGATAGTCTACCTCGCCGTCCAGAATCATCTTGAATCCCTTGATGGTGTCTTCTATGGAAACCATCACGCCCGGCACGCCCGTAAACTGCTCGGCCACGGCAAACGGCTGCGAAAGGAATCGCTGCACGCGGCGGGCACGGTTCACTGTCAGACGGTCTTCATCCGAAAGTTCATCCATACCTAAGATAGAGATAATATCCTGAAGCTCCTTGTTGCGCTGCAGAATCTGTTTCACGCGCTGAGCGGTTTCGTAATGCTCTTTGCCCACAATCAGCGGGTCGAGGATACGCGACGTAGAGTCCAGCGGGTCTACAGCCGGATAGATACCCAGCTCGGTAATCTTACGACTCAACACCGTAGTGGCATCCAGGTGGGTAAAGGTAGTAGCCGGAGCAGGGTCGGTCAAGTCATCGGCCGGCACGTACACCGCCTGCACGGAAGTAATGGAGCCGTTCTTCGTAGAAGTGATACGTTCCTGCATCTGTCCCATTTCCGTAGCCAGTGTCGGCTGGTAACCTACTGCCGAAGGCATACGCCCCAGCAAGGCTGAAACCTCAGAACCTGCCTGCGTAAAACGGAAGATGTTGTCGATAAAGAACAGGATATCGCGCGGACCGTTGTCACCCGTCTGGCGGTCACGGAACGATTCGGCCAGTGTCAGACCCGACAAGGCTACTGACTGACGGGCACCGGGAGGCTCGTTCATCTGTCCGAACACCATGGCTACCTGCGATTTTTCCACTTCGTTGTAATCCACCTTCGAAAGGTCCCAGTTTCCTTCCTCCATGCTCTTGAGGAATTCGTCACCGTAGCGGATTACACCTGATTCAATCATTTCTCTCAGCAGGTCGTTACCTTCACGGGTACGCTCACCCACTCCTGCAAACACGGAGAAACCATTGTGTTTCTTGGCAATGTTATTGATTAACTCTTTGATGAGCACGGTTTTTCCAACACCCGCCCCACCAAACAGACCGATTTTACCACCCTTCAGGTAAGGTTCCAGCAGGTCGATGACCTTGATACCGGTAAACAATACTTCCTGGGTAGTAGCCAGGTCTTCGAATTTCGGAGGTTCACGGTGAATAGGAAATCCGTCCGTCTTGTCCAGTTCTTTCATACCGTCAATGGTATCACCTACCACATTCATCACACGGCCCTTGATCTGGTTTCCGATAGGCATCGCAATCGGATGCCCCGTAGGAACGACTTCCATTCCGCGCTTCAACCCGTCCGTACTGTCCATGGCCACGCAGCGTACCGTGTCTTCACCGATATGCTGCTGCACTTCAATCACCAGCGTACGCCCGTCGTTACGGGCAATCGTCATGGCATCGTGGATTTTCGGCAAGGCGTGTTCCACGTCTTGTCCTTCTTCAAACTTGAAGTACACATCGACCACCGGACCGATTACCTGCGAAATGTGTCCAACGATTTTTGACATAAGCAATTATTTTAATTTAAAAGAATGAATCATCCATGGTTCTTACCTCTTAAACAAACGTCCCGGGTATTTGTTTAAAGTTTGACCATTTCTGTAACGCAAATTTACTGAATAAACTCTCATATATGTAACTCCATGTAACATTTTTTAGACTGATTCCCCTAATAATAGACATAAATCAAGAGATATCGGACAAATGGTTTTACACTTGTTTACACAGAGACGAAATATCTAAACAAATATTTACAGGATATTGTGCGTGTGTGCGGCCACACATGCACAAAAAAAGCCACATTACTGTGGCTCTTCTTTATATTAATATGTCTCGTTACACGCGTTTGAAGGTGTAGTTACCTTTCTCTTCGTGCATCTGATCACCAAAATCACTCCGATAAAAAGCCTGAATTTCATCATTTACCAGAGAAAGAATCGTTACTGTTATCTTCAGTTTATCAGGTCCTGATAGCGTCAATATGCCCTCCTTTTCATTCAGTGTCCAGCTATATTGTCCTCCCATAAAAACGGCAGTACCATTACTCTGCAAAGACAATGTCTTTCCCACATGGTCATTCGTGCCAGAATCTTCTTCTGAATCACTCCAGCTGTTCGCCGTTACCTTCCATGTACCGATAATGTCATCTCTCGACACTTCCACACCCGTCGGGTCATCCGTGCTACAGCTTGCCATTCCGGCCACCATCAGGATAAAGCTCAAAAAGAGCCATACGTTCTTTAGTTTCTTCATTTTCATTTGGTTTTACAGATAATATATAATACTTATACTATTTCTTTCTCCAGATAGATTCCACTTTCCGCCGTACGGCCAGCACATTCAGCACTGATACCAGCAGGAAAAGTCCCCCGGCCGTCAGCAGCATTGGTAGCAGACTGCCTGCCTGAAAATCGGGCACCATCCGCTGCAGCATGTCCAGATACGCATCACGTGCCATCCACACCAGCAGCACGCCCATGGCTGCCACCGCCGCGTTCAGTCCCACCGTGAGTGCCTGATACGGACGCGCCACCGCCGCCGGACTGAACCCAATCATCAGCAGGTTCTCCAGCTTCTTCGTGTTCTTCTGCAACAGCAGGTAGATGCTCAGCATCAGCAGGTAGAACGACAGCACACTGATAATCAGTCCCACCGTAAGCACGATGCCCACCACCATCTTCAGGAACCACGTCGTCTTTCCCGCATCCAGCTTGTCGCCTTCCGTCTCATAGCCTTTCTGCTTGAAATACTTCGCAATGCGGTCGTCCGCCGGATTGTCCACCTCCACAATCAGTCGTGAGGGAGCCGTCTCGCCGCCGTCACCCAATGTAGCGTTGGCCCATTCCATGAACGCCTGCGGCACCAAAATCGTGTTCAGCCGGTTGGAGAAACCCACGATACGTCCCTTCATGCGCTCCGTCCGTCCCCGTCCGCTCAGCCGCACATCCAGCGTCATCATCCCCATCACGCCCTCCGAGAGCTGCGGCAGGTTGCGACTCTGTGCAAAGCCGAAGTTATACAGGTTCAGGTAGTTGCGCGGAATGATGATAGGGATTTCCGTCTGCCCCTCGCGATACGTCCAGCCCTCCAGCCGCACGTCTACAAACTCATCGGGCACCGACTCAAAGAACATCGCCGTAGAGAGCTGCATGCCCGCCATGCCCATGCCGGCCGATACCTGAAACTGTGCCGGAGTGAACGCTCCCGTCCGCTTGGCAAACGGCTGTGCCTCCATGTCGGCTATGTCGGCACGCGAGAACGTACCTCCCTTGCCCACCAGGCTGCCCAGCGTGCTCACCTGCTTGCTCACAATCACGTAGTCCTTCTTCATGAAACTGTCGCCCTGCGTAAACACCGGCAACACATCCTTATAAAACTGTATGCCCAACAGCACAATCACCATACCACACAAGTTGGCCAGAAAGAATCCTGCCAGCTGCGCCACACTGATGTGCTGTCTCAATAATTTCCAGATCATATCCGTCTTCGTGTTAATACCTTACAAACTCAGCACCCTGTCATACTCCAGCGGCAGGTGCTTGCCGATGGACGTCACAATCACTCCCGCGCCCTGACGAGCCGCTTCCTCCTTCAGGATACGCGCCATAATCTGCCCGTTGCCGTCGTCCAGGTGACTCACCGGCTCATCCAGGAAGAAAAAGTCGGCCGGCTGACACAGCATCCGCACGAAAGCCACGCGCTGCTGCTGCCCGTACGACATCCTGGCCGCCTTCACATCCCACTTGTCGGCGATGCCCAGCTGCTCAAACCAGTCCTTCACCTGCTGCTTGCGGCAGAAGCCCGTCAGCCCGTTCTTCAGCTGCACGTTCTCCCACGCCGTCAGTTCCCCGAACAGGCGGAGTTCCTGAAACAGCATGCCCAGCGAGCGCTTGCGGATGTCGGTCCACTGCTTCACCGTGAGCTTCCGCACGTTCTCCCCGTCGAAGGTGATAATCCCCTGGTAGTCCGTACGGTACCCGTAAATAAAACTGCAAAGCGACGACTTGCCCGTGCCCGACGCCGCTTCAATCAGATACATCTTTCCTTTCTGAAAAGCCACCTGCCGGTGCCACACGTCCGACACGATTCCGTCGCGTCCGGCGAATACCTCCGGCAGGGTCTGCTGTAATTCTATTGTGTCCATTTTATTCAATGAAGAATTAATAATGAAGAATGAAGAATGCTCTTCGTTATTAATTCTTCATTCTTCATTATTCATTATTCACTATTAATTATTAACTGTCGATTCCACTTCCTCTTCGGTCAATCCGGTAGCCTGGGCTATCTGAGCAGTACTCAAACCCAGCGATTTCAGGTTACGTGCAATGGCAACTTTCTCTTTAGCTTGTCCTTCCGCGAGTCCTTCCGCGAGCCCTTCCGCACGTCCTTCCGCACGTCCTTCCGCACGTCCTTCCGCGAGCCCTTTCTTCCATCCGGCTTCACGTGCATCCTCTTCCACGATGCGACTCACACGGTAACGGTCCAGCGCCTTGTCGTAAGCAATGCGGTCTTCCAATGAAAGATTGGCCACGGCAGCCAGTTCTTCCAGACGGCTGAACACCTGCTCCTTCAACGCGTCCGGCATTCGGTTCCAATGTTGCATATTCTTCAGTGTATAAATCAGTTTATCATAAAGCGTTTCACAATCCTTGAGTTCCTTGGTGAAATAAGGGAACTGCAAAAAAATCTGCCGGAAATGAGGGTTCACTACCTTTCCGCTCTCACGGTCGGCAATCACGGTGTCCGTGCGGAACTTCTCTTCCAGTCCCGGCTCACGGAAGTTCATCAGGAAAATGCCATACACGGTCGAAAGCTTGTATCTGGACCCATAATTTTCCTGCATCGGCTCACTCAGCAGAAAATCCTCCTCCGTCTCCGGCTTCCCGGTCTGCAACTCACGTTCCTTCCGCCTCTTCTCACGCAGATTCTCCACCTGCCGCCCGATGGCACGACACATGTAAAACAGCGTACGGTCCAGGAAACTACTATGAAAACGGTTCTGCATCTCCACGATGATGTATTCTCCCGTGTCGGTCAGGCAGTACAGGTCATAGATAATCCCCGCATCCGCCATACTGTCCGAATGATTTTCCTTGTCCAGAAAAATCAGATTCTCTATGCGATGCTCCCCCGCCAACAGCTCATTCAGCAATGTGATGAGCAATTCCTTGCTGGCAGGCTGCCCGAAGATAATCTTAAACCCGATATCAGTAAACGGATTTACAAAGTGGCCGCAAGTCAAATCCATGTTGTTCATTTTATTCAATGAAGAATTAATAATGAAGAATGAAAAATGCTCTCCGTTATTCATTATTAATTCTTCATTATTCATTATTCACTATTAATTATTAACTATCTGTACCAGCTGCTTCAGTACATTCTCCTTGTGGTCCTTCATCTGCAGTACTATGCGCGCCTTGGTCGGTTCATCCGATTCAACGCTCAGGTAGTCCAGCATACCTACGTAAGGAATCTGCGGAAGTACGGCAGCCAGTGCCTGGAAGTTCACGTTCAGGTAGAAATGCTTGTCCTTCACGTCCTTGGCCCAGTCACAGTCTTTCAGCGACAGTCCCTTCACCTCACGGCCAATCAGGTCCTCCTGATTCGTCAGGTAGAAACGGTCATCCTTCACGCCCAGCCAGAAAGACACCGGTCCGCGGCCCATGCCCAGCATGGCACCGTTGGCAGCCACAAACTGATAGGCATTCTCGCCCTTGTCCAGCAGCCGCATCTGACCGTAGGTCATGGCCAGCATCGGTTTCAAGTCCTCAAACGTACGCATGAAGTCACCGTTTTTCACGTCGGCATACAGGATGAAGCCCGGCTTCAACGACATCTCCGGCATGGCCACTGCCACGTCACCCTTCACCGCCTTGAAGATAGCCTCAAAGTCGAGCGGCATCATCGAGTTATCCAGCTCCTGACGCACCGTCGGGTTCTCACGCAACAGCTCATACGCCTTTTCACCGTTCACGTTGGCAGCCATCCAGAGCACCGTATTGGCAGGGAACACCTTCAGATACGTGCCGTCCAGTTCGCCGCTCACCTCCGCCTGCTTCTTCAGCAAGTCCTTGAACTTGCCCTCCTGCAGCGTCTCCACTTCCATCACGGCCCTTCCCGCCTGGAAGTCGAGCGTAGAAAATATCTTTAAATCATTCAGGTTCAAGTCAGCCGGCAGCCCCATCGTCACCGGGCCCAGGTAACTCTTCGGCATGGCGTTCAGCGAAGTCACCATGGCCACGTCCTCGTCGGCATCCTCTAATTTCTTGAATTCCGGAGTGCCCGAATAGCCCTCCCCTTCTTTCTGGCGCAGCCACATCGAAGCCTGATGCTGCAAGTCCTTCGGGTTACCGTTGCCCGCCAGCATCAGAAACGCATCGTCCGTCCAGGCCATCAGTCCGCCGCCACCTACGGTCCAGCGGCAACCGTCACCATCGGCAGGAGCCTCACACGCCTTCTGCTCCTGAAGCATGGCCATCAAATCTTCCAGTTTTCCCTTGTCGGCCATGCGCACCAGCACACCGCCCATTTCCATCTGCGAAGCGGCAAAGAAGTACACCCGGTCGGTCAGTTTCAACCCGCTCTCTTCCGGATTCTCCATCAGCTTGTCCACCAGGGCATCCGCACTGCCCTTCAGGCTCGATTTCATCATCTGCCCCATCGACTGCTTCACCTGGTCATTCAGGTCACACTTCTGTGCCATCTCCATCAGGTCGAACGAGAACACTGCAGCCGCGTCCTTTGGCAACGCATTGGTGTACGCATTGTCTTCCCCGCAGGCAGACAACAGGAAAGCCATACCCAAGGCCAGGCCTCCCATCCATTTCCATGTCTTTTTCATAATGATTCTATTTAAAAGTTACACATCAGCTTATTCCGCGTGCGTCAGGTTCATCAGGTGTACGGCCACCAGTGCCGCCGTTTCCGTACGCAGGCGCGACTTGCCCAGACTCACTGCCTGAAAGCCCTTTTCTGCAGCCAGCGCCACTTCCTCCGGACTGAAATCCCCTTCCGGACCAATCAGCACCACGGCGTCCTCGTCCTTGCGGAGCACGTCGCGCAGCAGAGGCTTTTCCCCCTCATAGCAGTGGGCGATAAACTTCTGTCCCGTAAACTCCCGCTCCATAAAGCGGCGGAAGTCCGTCATCTCGTTCACCACCGGCTTGCGTGCCTTGAGTGACTGTTTCACGGCCGACACCACGATTTTCTCCACCCGTTCCGTCTTGATGACCTTCCGTTCCGAGAAACGGCAGTTCAGGAACGTCAGCTCGTCGAAACCGATTTCCGTGGCCTTCTCCGCCAGCCATTCCATGCGGTCCATGTTCTTCGTAGGCGCCAGAGCCAGGTGCAGGTGCCCCTTCCAGAAAGGCTCCTGCTCCGTTTTCTCCACCACCTTCACCACACAGCGTTTCTGCGTAGCTGCCGAAATGACCGCCCGGTAAAAGCATCCCTTTCCGTCGGTCAGCATAATCTCCTCGCCCACACCCAGGCGCAGCACCCGCAAACAGTGGCCCGCTTCTTCTTCCGGCAGCTCCAGCGTCTGCGCAATATCCGGTGTATAAAACACGTGCATAATTATAATTTTTTTTCTAAATCCTCGAAATCTTCGTAATCTTCCTCTTCTTCTTTGTTGCGGGTCGCCATTTCCTGCTTAATCAGCTCCGCATACTCATAGTCCTCGCGGCGGATGGCATCCTCCATCTCCCGCTCCAGCCCTTTCAGCGGCATCAACCGCAGCAGCAGCGCCTTCGTGTTAGGCACAGACTTGGTAAAGCCCGAACGGGGGTCTTCCAGGAACTTCGCGTTCACATAGAACGGAACTCTGGCTATCTGACTCACCACCAGTGCGTCGAACAGTGTCAGCTGCATCTCCATCACCGAGCCGTCCTCCTTGCGCAGGGTCACAATCGCACGGTGCAGCAACTTCACCTTGTCCTTTACCACCACCTTTTCCACGGTAACACCCAGCTCCTTCAGAATATGCACCGTCTGATAAGGCAGCGTAGCATCCGTGCCCTCCGGGTCGTTAACAGCCGTGTACAGCAAGTCCGCCTCGTCGGGGTTGATAACCCCCAGCATCATCCGGTGCGGTTCGTTCACCTCCTCCAGCAGCAGCTTGAAGTTCTGCCCGTCCAGCATCATTATATCCATCTTCTCCTCATCGTCCAGCACCTGATTAAATGTCAGATGCCCGATCAGTTCATCCACCTTCATGGCCTCGTCAATGGTGCGGACCCGCATTTCTACAAATTCGTCTTTCTTTTCCATTTTCAGATTTTAATTAATCGTTATCTACTTTATGTTTGTACTTAAATACCAGTGCAAAAGTCACCGCCACTACCAGCGCGTAGGCCGCAAACACGAACCACGCCCGGCTCCAGCCTTCCACCTGCGGTGCCTGCGAATTGAAGTCCACGAAGCAGTTCACCACCGCCTGCGCACTCAGCGTACCCACCGTGGCTCCGATACCGTTCGTCATGATGATGAACAGTCCCTGCGCACTCGAGCGGATAGACAGGTCCGTCTCCTTGTCGACAAACAGCGAGCCCGACACGTTGAAGAAGTCGAAAGCCACGCCATACACAATCATCGACAGCACGAACATCCACACCCCGCTGCCCGGATCACCCAGGCCGAAGAGTCCGAAGCGCAGCACCCACGCCACCATGGCAATCAGCATCACCTTCTTGATGCCGAAGCGTCCCAGGAAGAACGGAATCAGCAGGATACAGCACGTTTCACTGATTTGCGAGAGCGAAATCAGCAGGTTGGCATGCTGCACGCCGAACGTATCGGCATATTCCGGAATGGCGCTGAAGCTCGTGATAAACGGATTGGCAAAGCCGTTGGTAATCTGCAAGGACACGCCCAGCAGCATCGAGAAGATGAAGAACACCGCCATCTTGCGGTTCTTGAAGAGCAGAAACGCCCTCAGTCCCAATGCCTCTACCAGCGACTTCTGTCCGCCCTGCGCGCGGCTCACCGGACATTCCGGCAGCGTCTGGGCATACACGGCCAGCACCACGCCCCATGCCGCACAGGTAAAGAACTGCATGTAGTTCGACTGGAATCCCAGTAAATCTACCAGCCACATGGAACAAATGAAACCGATGGTACCGAACGTACGTATCGGCGGAAACGCCTTGATGGTATCCAGCCTTGCCTTGTCCAGCGCCGTATAAGCCACCGAGTTCGACAGTGCCAGCGTAGGCATGTAGAACGCCACACTCACGGAGTAGAACGCGAACAGCGGTGCAAACTCCACCTGCGGTCCCGTAGTCATGGCATAATAGCCCGCACCACCCATAAACAGGGCAGCCAGCAGATGGCTCAGCCCCAGCAACCGTTGCGCCGGAATCCAGCGGTCAGCCACAATACCCAACACAGCCGGCATGAACAGGGACACAATCCCCTGCATGGCGTAAAAAATTCCGATATGTCCGCCTAATCCCACCCCCGCCAGGTACGTACCCATTGAGGTAAGATACGCTCCCCACACGGCAAACTGCAGGAAGTTCATGACAATCAGTCTCAGTTTCATATTCATATATTCATAGATTTAATGGTTATTTCATCATCGTAGCCAGTGACGCCAGCATCGTAGCCAGTGACGCAAACGAAGTCGCATTCGACATCACCGTCGCAAAGTTAAACTTCTTCGTCTTGTTCGGTACCACGATTTCGCAGCCCGGCTCAATCTGTTTCTTGCCGCTGCCCTTCACTTCGGCCACCTGTCCGTTCATATAAATAATGAACTTCTGGCTCTTCTTGGCGTTGGCAGAGTAACCGCCCGCCTGGCTCAGGTAATACTTCACGCTCTTGCCCGAGGCATACGACACCGTGTTCGGCATCATCACCGCTCCGTTCACCTTCACCGTATTGTTACATTCCGGCACCGTCAGCACATCACCCTCGCGCAGCACCAGGTCGGCGTCTCCGCCCGGATTGGCCAGTGCCGCTTCCAGGTCGATACCTACCGTAAACGTACTGTCCACCTTCAGTCCCAGTGCGTTGGCCATGGCCTCACCGATTTCCCGGCGCACCATCTTCACCACATCCTCCATGCGGCGCAGCTCCTCCTCGTTGGCCACGCGGCGCAACTTCGCCCCACGCACATACGCATAACGGCTCACGCCCCCGGCACGCTGAATCAGGCTGCTCAGACGCTCGCTCTTCGTGTTCAGCGTATAGTCACCGCGATACAGCACCTCGCCGTCCACCGTCACGTTCACCTGCTCGTTGTAGCTCGGACTGCGGCGCACAAACACCTGGTCGTACGGCTGCAGTTCAAAGCCCGCTTCACCGTCCACCACGAAACCATCCTTCAGTCCGAACGAGAAATTCTGTCCTATCATGTCCGGTTCCGTCGTACCTTTCGGGTCACGGATACGTCGCGACACATCCACGCGCACCAGCGAAGCCGATTCCTTCAGTCCGCCCGCCGTAATCACCAGGTCCTCCAGACTCATGTGGTCGGCATACGTATAGCTGCCCGGCTTGTTCACCTCACCGCTGATGGTCACCTTTCCCATGTCCTGCAAGTCATGGATGCTCGGGATATACAAAATGTCATTCTTCTGCAAGGCCACGTCGGGCGACGTACCGTTCAGGATTCCCTGAATGTCAACCGGCAGCACCTCCTTCGTCAGGTTTTCCCGTTCACGATACAGCACCGCACGTCCTGTAAAAGCTTCGCCCAGCAGCCCGTCGGCCTTCTCCACCAGCTGGCGTACCGTGTTCAGCGAACCGCTCAACTCGAATACTCCCGGGTGATACACAGCCCCTTTCACCTCCAGACGGTTGTTGAAGCGGTTCAGAATCGAATCCACCGAAATCACATCACCGTCTGTTAATTTAAACGCAGAATAGTCTGTATCGTTCACCGTTTTTACGGAAAATTCTTTTCCATCTTTTCGTAACACCCTGATACTCTTCTTATACGCATCCGAAGCAAAACCGCCGGCATACTTCAGCAAAGTGGCAGCCGACTCCCCGTTCTTCATTTCGTAGAACATCGGGCGCTTCACCTTACCCGTAATCTTCACCAGCTCGTCGTAGGTAGGCACAATCACCACGTCACCGTCCTGCAGGCGGATGTCGTCCTGAATCTGGCCCTTCATGATGTACTCATACACGTCCAGACGGGCAAACGTCTTGCCGCCGCGGGCCACCTGCACGTTACGCAAGCTACCGATGTCGCTCACACCGCCCGCCACGTACAGCGCATGAAACACCGTCGAGAGCGACGACAGCGCATACGTGCCCGGTGCCATCACTTCCCCCATCACGTTCACCTGGATGGTACGGATATTCCCCAATGTCACCTGGATGTTATTGCCCGAGTCCGCATAAATCTTTCCCAGCTCCTGCTTCAGCAGCTGGCGCGCCTCCTTGATAGTCATGTTGCTCAGAAACACCGGCCCCACATTATCAATGTTCACATAGCCGTCGGGCGAGATACCCAGGCGCATCGTGTTCTGGCTCGCGCCCCACACGTCGATAATGACCTCATCACCCGGTCCCAGACGGTAGTTTTCCGGAGTCGCCATGCTCAGGTTAGGCTGGAAAGTCAGCTGTTCAATGTTAAAGATATTCCGTCCGAACACATCGTTCTCGCTGGTAACCACCGTCGTCAGGTTGCGGCGCTTCTTCATGGTCTTCTGCATGTCTTCCGACCACATACTCTTGTCCACATTCAAGGAATTCATCTCCAGGAATTCCGACGCATCCTCTTCCGTACCGTTTGAAGTGGTTTTCCGTGCCCGTGAACCTGAGTCCAGCAGCGAGCTGTCTTCCCCCGTCAGAGAACCGCTGCCCGATGCCGACGCGCCCGTCGCTCCTGAGTATTGAGATTTTAATCGCAGCAGCTGCTCCTGGGTGGCACCTTTTGACAGAAGCTCCATCGCAATGGTTTGCTGGTCCTTTCCCTGCTGAAGTGCCTGCTGCACATATTCTATCACCTGGTTGTCAGTCATTCCGCTCTGGGCATACGCAACGGAGCCTCCAAGCAGGAACAGACATAACGCCAATCTTACAAACTGTCTTCTCATCCTGTCTATTACTTTAGTTTTAAGGACAAAGATAAAGTTTTAAAAGCGAATCACCAAGCCATCAGGCGGCGGAATATCCAAACAAAACGGAAAAACAGCAGGATGAGCCCCCGATTTTTCGCTCTAAAGTATAAACAATGTTAACGTAAAGCATTTTTCTGCTGATTTTATATGTTGCATAACACAAAAGTCTTACCTTTGCACTGTGTTTTTCATGGTATTAGATTTAAGGTTAATGAAGATTGGGAGTCTGGGAAGATTCCCTTTTTTTATTTTTGTTTCTTTGGACAAAAGAACATAGTGAGTTAAAAGTGAATAGTTAAAAAGTAAAAGCGGAAAGCAATCACAAAAAAAACGGAAGAGTCACCCCTCCCGTTCTTCATTATTCATTCTTCATTCTTAATTTTTCATTCTTCATTCTTAATTTTTCATTCTTCATTATTCAATGCACTCACATCAACGTCAGGAATGATAACGTCTGCAAGTTTGTCGTTAACAAGAAATCCCATGTATAGTGGAATGGTAAGTATATCCCCATCACGTCCTACATTATATTGCCCCAACTTGATTGCATTCTTGACATGATACACGTCCTTATTTTTAAGAACTTTCTGTCCTCAGACCGTTTCCAGTTGGCTAAATATGTTTCTATCTTCCTTTTAAGCATGGCGTAATCTTATTTCCCAACAACGAAATTACACTTTTTCCAGCGAATAAACCAACATTCGATACATTTTTTCAAACGAATAACACTCATTACAGCACATTTTTTCAAACGATATGCCCCCACAGACTTTAAAAATAAAAAGGACGAAAGAGTCACCCCTTCCGTCCTTCACTATTAATTATTTATTCTGAATTCTTAATCATTCATTCTCAAAAATAAACTGTCATGCTTACCTGCTTCCACGTCTGACAAAATCTGTTTCACACATGCCACCAGTTCTGGAAGATATTTTTTGATTATACCGAATATCTGAACAGGGTCTACATTGCCATATTCATGCGAAATAATATTTCGGCAACCAAACACTCCTCGCCAATAAACTTGCGGATAATGCGTAAACAGAAGAGATGAAGTACGGTCATCTATTTTCTTGGCCGTTTCACCTACTACTTGTATCAGCATGCATGCCGCATCGAATTTCTCCATTCTGTCTGGCGATATAAGAAAATCCTGTGCACACGTAATTGACTGATTCCTGCTCATCACGAGAGTTGCTTTTTCCAGAATCAGTTCCAACAAATCAATCAATATTTCTTTAGATATAGATCGCATCTTTAAGAATATTCTTTTTTAACGCTGGACGAAGTGATTCTCTAAAGTTCACTAAATCAATAGAAGAATGGAGCAAAACTTCAAGTTCTTCTTTAATCTGCTCCATCACGAAAAAGTCGGGTTCTTGCAGACAGATAAAAACATCCACATCACTCTTTTCATCTTGCTGCTGACGCGCATAAGAACCAAACAGCCCCATGAACTTTATTTTATATTTCGAAGCCGATTCGGCTTTGAATATTTTCAGCCTGTTAATGATGTCTGTTGTACTAACCATAATTCGCTGTGATGAAGTTTATACAAAGAAACATAAAAACTTTTATCTTTCCAACTTAATCATGTATGTTTTTCAAACGATTCAGGCAGAAGAACATATTGAGTTAAAAGGTAATAGTTAAAAAGTAAAAGCGGAAAGCAATCACAAAAAAAACGGAAGAGTCACCCCTCCCGTCCTTCATTATTAATTATTCATTCTTCATTTTTCATTCTTCATTTTTCATTCTTCATTCTTAATTCTTAATTCTTCATTTTCCGGTTAATCACATAATCAAACCACAAGTTCAGCAGCGTCCACACCACCACGTCAATCACGAACACCAGTGTATTGTTCAGGTAGCGGATGCCCACGATGGTAAACACGCAGAAGCAGGCCGACATCAGCTGAATCGTCACCAGCGCCTTCCGCGGCGAGAAGCCCATGGCCAGGAACTTATGATGAATGTGCGTCTTGTCGGGCATGAACAGCGGCTTCTTGTTGCGGGCACGCCGCAGCACCACGCGAATCACATCCAGACACGGCACCATCAGCACGCTGAACGACACCAGCACCGGACTCGTCTTCATCGAGAGCAGCATATCCGGCTCATACATACAGTACTTGATGACAAAGAAGCTCAGAATATACCCCAGTGTCAAGCTGCCGGTATCCCCCATGAAAATCTTCCTTCCCAAATCCGCACTGCCGAACACGTTGTACGAAAAGAACGGGATAATCACCCCCACCGTCACGAAAGCCAGCATGGCATAGCTCCACATGCGGAAATGCACGAACAGCACCCCGAACACCAGCAGCGCCACCATACTCAGCCCCGATGCCAGTCCGTCGATACCGTCAATCAGGTTGATGGCATTGGTGATGAACACCACCAGCAGCATGGTCAGCGGAATACCTACCTCTGCAGGAATCAGGTAAATGCCAAAGAGACCATAGAAATTGTTGATATACAAGCCCGACAGCGGAAACATCGCCGCCGAGATAATCTGCACCAGGAACTTCTTCCGGTAGCGCACCCCAATCAAGTCGTCGGCAATGCCCACGATATACAGCAGGGTCAGCCCTCCCGTCAGGAAAAGAAACTCGCACACCAGGTCCGTTGTCGAAGTATCCGCAGGTCCGTGGCCCGTCATCAGCCGCACGGCCGTAAACACACACAAGGAAAAAAGAATCACCGGGAAAAAGGTCACTCCCCCGAGGCGGGGCACCGGCCGTTTGTGCACCTTCCGTTCGTCGGGCACGTCAAACAGGCGTTTACGTAATGAAATAATCAGAATGTTCGGAATGATCATTCGTCCCAGCGTCACAGCCGTAACGAATGCAGCAATAAGGATGTATAAGTTCTCCATGCTCAATCGCACCATTTAATGAAACGTGAATATTATTGCAAAGTTACATTTTTATTTCAATACTGCAACACGATTTCGTACCTTCATAAAAAAAAACGGGAGTCAAAGCTCCCGTTTCACTTCAAAGCAAGGACACGCCTTGCACCATTCTTCCGGTTCCACCACTCCGTCGCCGTCCTGATCCGGGCTCAGGTCGCGGTGCCCCACCACCTGCGTGATGGCCGGAAAATCCGCCTTCAGCACCCTCACCAGAATCCGCAGCGAACGTTTCTGCAGCTCCGTACGCGTATCCGCCGGCCGGCCCTGCGCATCCAGTCCCCCTTCGTAGGCAATGCCGATGCTGTGCTCGTTGTAGCCCCTGGCATGAGCCCCTACCCGTTCCACCGGACGCATGGTGCAGATTTCACCGTCCGTACGCACATAATAATGATACCCGCAGCACTTGAAACCCCGTTTCCGGTGCATCTTCGTCAGTTCGGCAGGCGAGAGCGGGCGGTCCGCTCTCGTTGCCGTACAGTGAATCACAATCAAGTCAATTTTTCTCATCGCAATCCGGTTTTCTTCCGGTCAGGAGACAGAGAATACACTTCAGCACCCTGACCACAATCCATTTCACTCTTGTCATCTTCTCACGCTTTCGTTACGGTTACGCACCGAGGCCTCCCTCTTCTTCCTCTTCTTCCTCTTCTTCCTTCTTATACTTCACCGGCACTTTTTCGAAAGCCAGGTTGTTGATGGCCTCCTGCATCACCGTGCCCGGACGGAACAGCACGCGCACCTTCTCAATCAGCGCATCGCTGTACGTATCCTCCGTAGTGGCACCTTCCCCGCTCAAGCTCAGCTGCAGCGAGCCCAGTTCACCCAGACGCACGATTTCACCGCCCTGCAAGCCTTCCGACACAATGTCCTCCAGCGCCGTCAGCACCGCCATCACGTCGGCACGGGTCACGGTACACATCTGATGAATACGTTCCGCTATCTCACGGATGCCCATCTCGCCGCGAGCCTGCGACTGTGCATAATACTTCACTTCACCACTTTCACGATTTGCCGGATTCACACGTCCTACCACCGAATAAGTCACTGTTTTCTTCATAGTTCCTTCAAATTAAAAATTAAACATTAAACATTAAATGAAGAATTAAGAATGAATAATGAATAATGAAGAATGAAGAGTGAATAATGAAGAATGTGCGCGCGTTTCCTGGATTCATCATTCATCATTCTTAATTCATCATTCAAGATTTAAGATTCATCATTCTTAATTCTTAATTCTTCATTTACAAAGGCAAAGTTACACTCCCCGCTCCCGCTCGTGTAGACATTTGAGGACATACGAAGACTTACGAAGACATTCGAGGACATTTGAAGACATCCTATCGAAGAAATGCCGCCGCTCACGGCTCTCCCAGGAACCTCACAATCAGCTCCACCTCCGATTTCAGGAAAAACTTGCGGTTTTTCTGGTAGCCCGACCGCTCGAGCGCCTGTTCCAGTTCCGCACACTGCTTGATCCATCGCCCCAACCCCTGCAGGGCACCCTTCTTTCCCGCCTGCGGAAAATACAGGCCCGCCAGTTCACTCTTCCGGTAGGCCTTCAGGCAGAAGCCCTCCCTTTCCTCTCCGGAGGCAGCGTCCGGCCTCGTTTTCAATTGCATGTAGTTCATTGTTCTGTCTTATTTTAGTTACCTATAAATTTAAACAATTCCGGGCTGATACACAAGTTTTTTCCACCCGTTTTTCCGGCATTTTCCTTATCTACGCATAAAAAAACGGCACCACAGGTCATAAAACGGCCCAAAAGGTTGCACACGTTTCAAATAAACACTAATTTTGCCTTTATTCTTTATGAAAAGACTAACACTCAAAAAACAATATGAAGATTAAAGCGTTATCACTTCTCGTTTTTATGGCCTGCTCGCCACTCGTGATGGCCCAGTCAGGCATGACCGATCAGCAGGTAGTAGAGTACGTAAAACAAGGTATGGCCGAGGGGAAAAGCCAGAACCAGCTGGCAGCCGAACTGGCACGCCGTGGCGTAACCCGTGAACAGGCCGAACGTGTCAAGCAGTTGTATGAACAGGGCAGCCTGAGCGGCACCACTTCCGGCACCGGCCAGA
>ULXT01041960.1_pt1 | contig 23496 bp, 14 predicted proteins | sample 1961571 | NCBI WGS metagenome assembly ULXT01 (sample SAMEA4835846, study PRJEB28245) | human gut metagenome | biome: gut microbiome; material: fecal sample | place: Denmark | collected 2008
TGCTTGGAGGTACAGCCGTTTGCATCACGGGTGTGGCGTTAAGTGTGAATTATATAAGAAGAAAATGTTGTAAAAGACAAAAACGCTATTAACGAGAATAAACTTGTATGAATAAGAAAAGACTTGGAATATTCCTCGGCAGCATAGCCCTATTGATTGTCTGCAGCTTTGCGGCCTATCAGTACTGGCTTGCTCCTACACATATACTTATTATCAACGCAACCCTGGCACAAGCTGCCGACATTGCCCTGAACAATGACTGCGCCCGGATAGAAGTCACCTGCATAAAAAAAGAAGAGGTGAAGGACCTTTCCGGCTATGATGCCATCGTGATGTACAGCAGAGGGCTATACCTTGACGACGGCCAGATTGCCGAAGTGGAACGGGTGGGTGCCAGCGGAGTACCAGTCTTTACGAATACGTTACGAAATTTCACCCTCTCCCTCAATCACAATGTTACCAATGAACAACAGCATACGCTACGGGAGTATCTCAAGAACGGCAACAAGCACAACTACCGGAATGCCTTACTCTACCTGCGCCACATCGCCACTCCCCACCGGTGGGGACACCAGGATTACGAGCCTCCCATCCCATTGCTGGAGAACATGTTCTACCACCGCGAATACGGCCGCTACTTCAGTACTCCGCAAGAGGTGACCGCCTATCTGAAAGAAAAAAATCTCTACCATGAGGACGGACGCAACCTTGCCCTGATTTCCGGACTCAACTTTCCGATGGAAGGAAACCGTGCCCACGTAGATTCCCTCATCACGTGCTTGACACAAGCAGGCTTCAATGTCTATCCTTTCACAGCCGGAGGTCAACCGCGTGCCGATATGATACGTACCCTCCATCCCGATGCAGTAGTCTACCTGCCTATGGGACGGCTGGGCAATGACTCACTCATCAACTGGCTGCACCAGGAAAACATTCCTTTATTCATGCCCTTCCCGCTGATTCAGCCCCACGAGGAATGGCTGGACCCGGATACCCCCGTCAGCGGTGGCACACTGACCGCCCGTGTAGTGGTGCCTGAGATAGATGGAGGCATGCTACCCCTCTGCATCGCTACCCAAAACGAAAACAAACACGGATACTATCTGTACACCGCTGAAAATGAACGGATAGATGCCGTAGTGGACCATATTACCAAGTACATGTCCTTGAGAGACATGTCCAACAAAGAAAAGCGCGTTGCTATCTGTTACTTCAAGACTCCGGGAAAAGACGCCCTGCTGGCAAGCGGTATGGAAGTGATTCCTTCACTCTATAACTTCTTGAAACGCCTGCGTTCGGAAGGGTACGACGTCAGTGGACTGCCTGCTACTGTAGAGGAGTTCGGCAAGCGGATACATCGTGACGGTGCCGTCATGGGTTCGTATGCCAAAGGAGCACAAGAACAGTTTTTGAAAACGGCACACCCGATATGGCTTTCTACCGAGCAATACGAACAATGGGCACACGAAGTACTCCTTCCCGAGAAATATCAGGAAGTAACAGACAGATATGGAGATGCGCCCGGCAATCTGCTGGTAACAGAGGACAGTATTGCCATTGCCTGCTTGCAATTCGGCAATATCCTACTCTTCCCCCAGCCCCGCCCGGCATTGGGAGATGATGAGTTCAAACTGGTGCATGGAATGCCGGTAGCGCCGCCCCACAGCTACCTGGCTCCTTATCTGTATATGCAAAAAGGATTCAAGGCAGATGCAGTGATTCACTTCGGCACCCACGGCAACTTGGAATACACGCCCGGAAAGAATGTGGCACAGTCGCAGGCCGACTGGTCGGATGTACTGATTGGTAACCTCCCCCACTTCTATTTCTATACCACCGGAAACGTAGGCGAGGGTATCATTGCCAAACGCCGGACACATGCCGTACTGGTCACCCATCTCACTCCGCCCTACGTGGAGAGCGGTATGCGCCAACGCTATTCGGCCTTGCTGGAAGATATTCACAAAGTGCTGGACGAAGGGACTGCCAAACACCGGGCTCTGGGAATGAACATCAAAAAAGAGGCCATGCGCCTGGGGCTGCACCGCGACCTCAATCTGGATTCCATATCCGGCGAACCCTATACAGCCGAGGAGTTGGAACGTCTGGATGCCTTCACCGAAGAGATAGCCAACGAAAAGATACTGGGTGCGTACTACACCATGAACGAGCCTTATTCTGACCGCGACCTGCTGACCACCACTCTCGCCGTCGCTGCCGACCCGCTGGCATACGAAACGGCCCGCAAGGACCGCGATAAAGGCAAAATCACCACAGAGCAGTTGCAAGACTTCACCTATATAGCCCACCACTACTTGCCTGCCGCCAGGAAAAGACTGACCGCCTTACTCCAGAATCCACCCAAGGATACTGCATCTGTAGCACCGGAGCTTCGCCCCGCCCTACTCTATCGCGAACAGTTGCTTGCCTCCCCCGTCAACGAACAGAATGCCATGGTGCGTGCACTCAGCGGAGGAACCGTATTCCCTGCGCCGGGAGGTGACCCCGTACTGAACCCGAACGTTCTGCCCACCGGACGCAACATGTACAGCATCAACGCCGAGAATACTCCCAACCCAAGGGCTTGGGAAGATGGAAAGCGATTGGCAGAAGCGACTTTAAAACAGTACATCAGCAAGCACGGCGAATATCCCCGGAAAGTAAGCTATACCTTCTGGGCAGGCGAATTCATCAATACGGAAGGAGCTACGCTGGCCCAGGTATTCTGGATGCTGGGAGTAGAACCCGTACGCGACGCCCAAGGCAGAGTGGTTGACCTGAAACTGGTGCCCAGTGAAGAACTGGGGCGTCCGCGCATCAATGTGCTGGTACAAGTGTCCGGACAGCTACGCGACATAGCCGGTTCCCGCTTGAAGTTACTGACCGATGCTATACGTCTGGCATCGGAAGCCGGAGATGAGACCTATCCCAACTATGTGGCATCGGGTACACTGTTGCAGGAAAAATTACTGGTAGAAAAAGGGGCTTCCCCCAAACGTGCCCGTGAAATGTCTGTGATGCGTGTATTCGGACCGATCAACAGCGGATACAGTACCGGTATGATGGCCTATACCGAGCACAGCGGCTCGTGGGAAAGCGAAAAGGAGATAGCCGAAGGATACCTCAACAATATGGGTGCCTCTTATGGGGACGACGGAAATTGGGGAGACGTCCAGGAAGGTTTGTTTGCCTCGGCACTGTCCGAAACGGATGTTGTCATCCAGCCCCGTCAAAGTAACACATGGGGGCCCATCTCCCTGGATCATGTATATGAATTTACGGGTGGACTCTCGCTCACCGTCAAAACCGTGACCGGCAAGGAACCGGATGCCTATATGGCAGACTACCGCAACCGGACCAACCGCCGCATGCAGGATGCCAAAGAGGCCATTGCCGTAGAGACACGTTCCACCATCTTGAACCCTACCTTTATACAAGAGCGGATGAAAGGCGGGGAAGGTTCGGCGCAGATGTTCGGCGAAATCTTCCGCAACATCTTCGGCTGGCACGTCATGCGTCCGTCGGCCATGGACAAAGAACTGTTCAATGACTTGTATAGAATGTATATAAAGGATGAGAATAAGCTGGGCATTCACGAGTACTTCCTCCGCGTCAATCCCGCCGCATTCCAGGCTATGACAGCCGTCATGCTGGAAAGCGCCCGCAAAGGTTACTGGAAAGCATCTGATGAGCAACTGAAAACCACTGCTTCCCTGCATGCACAAATCACACGCGAAAAAGGTGCCGCTTGTACCGAATTCGTTTGCGACAATGACAAGCTACAGTCGTTCGTTGCCGACCAGTTGGATAATAGCGAGAAGCAGACCTATACCCAGAACATGAAGGAGGTACACGAAGCATCCGCAACCGATGGCAAGGATGTCGTACTGAAAGAACACAAACTGACTTCCGAACAAACGGTACGTAAGAACAGGGTGAACGGAGTGATTGCAGGCAGTCTTGTCGTCATCACCTTCATCGGACTGGTCGTACTGTTGAAGAAAAGAAAAAAAGAATAAATAGAAACAGAGTATTATGGAATACGCCATTCATCTGTTAGCCCTATTCATCGCCCTCAATTTTCTATTAAAGGTGGGGTTCTATCCACGCTGGGGAATGTGGACGGTTGCCGCAGGCTGTGCCTTTTTTGCGTGGCTGGTGACTCCATGGATGACGGAACAGTCCAAGACCGTGGTGGCAGCTTTCTTTGCCTCCCGTCCACAGATGTTGAACTTGTCGGTATGTGTCACTCTGGAAGCCGCCGTAATGATAACTTTCTGTTTCGACTGTTTCGCAGAAATGCGTACCCGCAACACGGCCTTCAAACAAGCGGTCACCCTCTTCCTGAAGTTATACCCCGGCATACTGATAGGCGGAGTAATATGCTATGTCCTGGCACTGCTGCTTTTCACTTTTCCCGGAATAGATTTCGGCAGTCTCTCATGGATAGCAGCCGGCGTTACTTTCCTTGCAGTTTGTGCTGGGAGCCTTCTGCTGCGGCATGCTATCGGTGATAAACCACTGCGCTTGGAAGTACTGTTCATTGTTAATATTTTCATTGTTATATTGAGCATCATTGCCACGGGCTATTGAAATAAATTAAAGAATTAAAAACTAAAAAGATATATGGAAACAATCTCAAACACACTGTTCTGGATTTCAAACGGGCTGCTGGTTCCCGTCGTAGTCCTGCTGCTGCTATTCTTTCTACGTGCCATTATCCTTGCGGGAGGTTTCTTCGGCGAGTTCTACCAGCGGATGAAATTACAGAAGCAATTCACTGAAACACTGGAGAACATTACCCCAGAGAATATAGACGGACTGCTGCAGCAACTCCCATCGGCAGGCAACTCCCCTCTCCTCCGCAGCATGTCCAAATTGTCCGCACACCGGGATGACGACGCCTACTGCGAACACCTGCTTGCCAATTATGAAGTGGAAGCCGAGAAGGAGTTGGGACGTTCGCGTACTTTCATCAAGCTGGGTCCTATGTTGGGACTGATGGGTACCCTCATCCCGATGGGTCCCGCGCTGGTGGGGCTGGCACAAGGAGACATCTCCTCCATGGCCTACAATATGCAGGTGGCTTTTGCCACTACAGTGGTAGGGCTGGTCATTGCTGCTGTCGGCGTCATTACCCTGCAAGTGAAACAACGCTGGTATGCCCGCGAAATGAACGACTTGGAATATCTGTACAAAGTGATAAGCCGCCAAACGGCCGAAAAGGAATAACGGACTAACGATACGAAAACTATGAAGAGTAAGAGAAACAGATTACTGCACAGCGATTCGGACTCCGACCCCATGGGTACGGTAGCCAATCTTTTTGACGTAGCGATGGTCTTTGCCGTAGCCTTGATGGTGGCTCTCGTCTCCCGCTTCAATATGACGGAGATGTTTTCTAAAGAAGACTTCACCATGGTGAAGAATCCCGGAAAGGAAAATATGGAAATCATTACCAAAGAAGGGCAGGAAATCAAGAAATACACTCCCAGCGAAGACCCAAAGACCTCCGGTAAAAGAGGAAAGAAAGTGGGAGTTGCCTATCAGCTTGAAAATGGAGAGATTATCTATGTGCCGGAATAAGGGAATACAGTACCTATTAATAGCTATTTGGCCATCGCAGTATAACAACTATTAAGTATTTCACCCTCCGATAATGGTATGTACATTTGCAGCGTTATATAAAATAAAACAATATATGATAAAGCAAAGACTTCTCACAGCTCTCCTTATGGGAGGAATCATCGCCACCGGTGCCTATGCACAAGCAGAAAAAGGTGACAGCGACGATATGACCAAGAAAACTCACGAGTTGAACCCGGTCGTAGTAACGGGTACGGGTACACATCAGCGACTGAAGAACACTCCGTCTCCGGTATCGGTTATCACTGCCAACGAGATAAAGCGTGCCGGTATCACCGACTTCCAGCAGGCCTTGACCATGATGGTACCCTCGCTCTCCTTCCGTCCGAACGCAATGGGGTCCTATCTGATGATGAACGGACTCTCCAACAAGCACGTGCTGATATTGGTAAACGGACGCAAGGTCACGGGAGACATCACCGGTAACATCGACCTCAACCAAATAGACATGACCCGCGTCAAACGCATCGAGGTACTGAACGGAGCCGCTTCTTCCCTTTATGGTTCGGATGCCATCGGCGGTGTAATCAATATCATTACCAACGAGCCTAAAGATGTGGTAGCCTTCAGCAGCAATAGCAGCTATACGAGAAAGAATCAATTCTCCCAAGGCTTGAATCTGGACATCGCCCAAGGAAAAATAGGGTCCTATACTTCCTATAAATACGACCACTCCGACGGTTGGCAAAACAGCCGTCTGACAGAAGATGGAGAAGACATCATTGAAACGATTGCCCCGCTCTCCCTGGGCTACAGCTCGAATAACTTTTCGCAGAAGTTTACCTATGATGCTACGGACCAGCTTTCCTTCTATGCCAACGGCGGATACTATAACCGCGGACTCGAACGTCCGGTAGAACGCGAAGACATCACCGGCGGAAGCAAGTACAACACTGCCTACGAAGGTTACAACTGGGGGGCAGGCGCCAAATACAAACTGAGTAAACGCAACGTTATCCAGTTCGACTATTCAGGAAACAATTACGCATCACGCTACAAATACCTGATAGAAAACAGCGGATACCTGCCCGGACAGTATGCGCTTACCAAGCTTCAGAAATTCCATGATGCCGAGTTGAAAGGTATCTTCGGTTTTACAACCAACAGCACTACGGTGTTCGGTGTGGACTATCGCCGTGAAGTGCTCCGCCGTCCCGACTCCGATTTGGACAAAAGTGTCTATACGACATCAGCCTACGGCCAGCATGAAGTGAAGCTATGGAACCATCTGACCGGTGTTGTGGGTGTACGCTACGACCATCACGAACAGACGGGCGGACGCTTCACCCCCAAAGTGGCAGCCATGTACAACATAGGCAACTTCAATGTACGTGCCACCTATGCTGCCGGATTCCGCGCTCCGGGAATTGACGAGCTCTACTACCACATGTTCAAGAAGACAATGGGTACACGAGCCACCATCTCATTGGGTGACGAGAACCTCGACCCCGAACACAGCAACTATTACTCCATCAACATGGAATACCGTACCAACCGTTTCAGTGCTTCTGTCACCGGTTACCTGAACTATGTAAAGAACATGGTAACTTCCAAATCCACTAAATTCGATGACCTACCGGAAGCAGAGCAGAACCAGTTGCGTGAAGAGTTCCCCGAAATCGGTGACCTTTCATCCACAAAAAACCTAAGTGTCAAAAACTACTTCAACTTCGAGAAAGCTACCGTCAAAGGCTTTGAAGTGAACTTGAACGGCAATCTGTTCCCGGGCTTCACCCTGGCCGGAAACTATACCTACGCCTATGGACGCGGTCTGAACGAAGGAGGCGAATGGCAAAACATCGAGCGCAGCATACGCCATACAGCCACCATCACCGGAAACTATACACACAGCTGGAGCGACTATACCTTGAACCTCAACCTGAACGGTCGTCTGCAAAGCAAAGTCTATTATCCGGGTGACGCAGACGGCAATGCTCCGGGTTACGGCATCTGGAACCTCAATACCCGCCATACCTTCGACGGCTTCCGCAACTTTGTCATCGAACCGGGCATCGGCATAGACAATATCTTCAACAAGAAAGACAACCGCCCGCTGAACAAGAACTTCGCCTTGTATTCTCCGGGACGTTCGGTAGTAATCAGCCTGGCACTCAGACTAAAATAATCTCTCCATAACGCATTTAGAAACAACAACAATTATGAAACATTTTTTCATCACTCTCTATTTACTCGGCATCAGCCTCTTCTCCTCCGCACAACAAGAGGAGAAGGCGGCTCTGCTCATCACCCATTATGGCAGTTCGGACCCTCAGACACGTGCCTTGACGCTCGACGTCGTGACCCGTGAGGCACAAGAAGCCTTTCCGCAGTTTACAGTGCGCGAAGCATACATCTCGCCGATTGTACGAAAAAGACTTGCCAAGGAGGGTGTGTACAAAGACAGCCCTACGGATGCACTGCTGAAACTTCGCGCCGAAGGCTACCGGACCATCTACGTCCAGAGCACCACCTTGATAGAAGGCAGTGAGATGACCTCCGTCCGCAGGGATGCAGACAAGCTCCGTCCCTTCTTCAAGGAGATAAAAGTGGGAAATCCCCTGCTCTACTCCGTCGAAGACTGCGAGAAGGTAATCGGTATACTGACCGCCGAACAGCCGGAAAAGAAAGAAGACATTGTCTATGTGGGGCACGGCAACCAGCTACCCAGCACGGCTACTTACGCCATGCTCGACTTCATGATGAAAGCCCATGGACTGAAGAACTTCCACGTCAGCACCATTGAAGGATATCCTACCCTGGACGCAACCCTGCTGCAACTGAAAGAGACACGCCCCAAGAGCGTGACATTGGTTCCGTTGCTGTTGGTATGCGGCAACCATACCAAGGAAGACATTGCCGGCGTGTGGAAGACGGAACTTGAAAAGCAAGGCTATCAAGTGAATGTACGCATGCAGGGACTGGGCGAAAACAAAGCCATCCGCCAGCTCTATATGGAACACATCAAAGCTATGCTAAAAGATTGATAACCAGCAAGCGTAAAAGGGCTACACCTTTTACATACCAAGGCTACACCCTTTGCTCCGGATGGCTACACCATTTCGGACAAAGGGTGTAACTCTTTTCAATGTACACAGATTACGGACATTTGTAACCATATTACGGATTCCTCCTCCTGCGATATGGAACTTTCCGGATTATTCTCTACATTTGTACAAAACTAACAGGAACGTTTATGGAAGAAGTAATCAAGCTCAATGCAGTAGACCAATACAACAAGATGTTCGGTCTCGAAACCCTGCACCCGCTGGTCAGCGTAGTCGACTTGTCCGAAGCCACCGGATACCCCAGACATTTCACGTTGAACTATGGCGTATACGCCCTTTTCCTCAAAAACACCAAATGCGGAGATATACGCTATGGAAAACAGTTTTACGATTACCAGGAAGGCACGGTAACCAGCTTCGCCCCGGGCCAGGTGACTGAGGTCAACATGCCGGAAGGTATGCAGCCCAGCGCCTCCGGCCTGCTGTTCCACCCCGACCTGATAAAAGGCACCTCGCTGGGACAAGGAATAAAGCAGTATTCCTTCTTTTCCTATTCCTCTACCGAGGCACTGCATTTGTCCGAAGACGAGAAAGAAATCTTCCTCGACTGTCTGAAGAAGATTAAGATGGAAATCCAACGCCCCATCGACAAGCACAGCAAGGGTCTGATTGCACGCAACATCGAACTGCTGCTGGACTACTGCATGCGTTTCTACGAACGCCAGTTCATCACCCGCTCGGCAGCCAACAAAGATATCCTGATGAAATTCGAAGCACTGATAGACGACTATTTCCAGAGCGACAAACCGCAGACCGAAGGACTGCCTTCCGTGAAATACTTCGCAGACAAAGTGTTCCTCTCCTCCAACTATTTCGGAGATTTGGTGAAGAAGGAAACCGGAAAGACAGCGCAGGAATATATCCAGAACAAAATCATCGACCTGGCCAAAGAAATGATTATAGGAAGCGGGAAGACAGTCAGCCAGATTGCCTATGAGCTGGGATACCAGTATTCGCAGCACTTCAACCGCGTGTTCAAGAAGAACGTAGGCTATACTCCGAGCGAATACCGGCACTTACAGGTTTAGACAATAAAGTTTCACCACAGATTACGCGGATTAGCGCAGAGTTTTTTCGGTTTCATCAAATATAAGTTCTATCTTTGTATGCCAATAGAACATATGGATATGAAACACCCCAAAATAATTGTTGCCGGCATCGGACCGGGCAATGAATCGGATATAACTCCCGCCGTAATTTCCGCTTTGCAAGAATCAGATGTAGTGGTGGGATATAAGTATTATTTCCAATTTGTAATCCCTTATCTCCACCCCTCAACAGCATGTATAGATACCGGCATGAAGCGTGAGCGCGCCCGTGCCGAGCAGGCTTTCGAGCTGGCAGAGCAGGGAAAGACGGTCTGCGTCATCAGTTCCGGGGATGCGGGCATTTATGGTATGACGCCGCTTGTCTACGAGATGAAGCGGGAAAGGAACAGCGACGTGGAAATCGTTTCGCTGCCGGGCATCAGCGCTTTCCAAAAGGCAGCCTCACTGCTGGGAGCTCCCGTAGGACATGACTTCTGTGTCATCTCCCTTTCAGACCTGATGACTCCCTGGGAGCGTATTGAAAGGCGTATCATCGCAGCCGCTGCCGCCGACTTCGTGACGGCAGTCTACAACCCCAAAAGTGAAGGACGCTACTGGCAGCTTTACCGCTTGAAAGAACTCTTTCTGCAGGAAGGACGCTCACCGGAAACGCCCGTGGGATATGTACGCCAGGCAGGACGCCCGGAACAAGCGGTACACATCACCACGCTGGGAGATTTCAATCCCGAAGAGGTGGATATGTTTACAGTCGTATTGATAGGCAACTCACAGTCCTACGAATGGAACGGAGCCTTCATCACTCCGCGCGGCTATTACCGGGACACGAATACCGAAGCCACGGGCATCGGGCAAGACATCATGATTCGTAGTTTCCGTACCATCGAAAAGGAACTGAAGAACAAGCATATTCCCCTCGACCATAAATGGGCTTTACTCCATGCCATACATACCACCGCCGATTTTGAAATGGAGCATCTGCTGCATACGGACGAAGGTGCCGTGGCTTCCTTGTATCAAGCCATCGAGAAAGGCGGAATCAAGACGATTGTCACAGACGTCACGATGGCAGCCAGCGGTATCCGCAAAGGAGCTTTGCAGCGGCTGGGCATAGAGGTGAAATGTTACCTCGGCGACCCGCACACGGCGACGATGGCTGCAGAGAAAGGCATCACCCGTACCCAGGCAGGCATCCGCCTGGCTGTGGAGGAGCATCCCGATGCTTTCTTTGTATTCGGCAATGCACCTACGGCACTTATGGAACTCTGCGACCTGATACGTAAGGGCAAGGCACATCCGGCGGGCATTGTTGCCGCACCGGTAGGCTTTGTGCATGTGCAAGAGTCCAAACACATGGTGAAACCCTTTACGGAAATACCCAAGATTATCGTAGAAGGACGTAAGGGAGGCAGCAACTTGGCTGCCACGCTGGTGAACTCCGTGTTGTGCTACAACGATGCGGAGCAGTTGCGCCCGGGCAGGGATGTGTAAGTGAAAAGAGACATTCCATAACATTACTTGTTACGACCGATAACATTACTTGTTATGCCCCTTTACATTACTTGATATTTTCATAAGATTACCCGTTGAATGAAACACAGATTTATAATCATAGGAATGGATGACAACCGTTCCCCCTTCTTTCCACCGGAAGCACTGGCGCAGATACGGAAGGGGAAGGTTTTCTCCGGTGGCATACGGCATAAGGAGATTGTCGGTCCTCTGCTGCCTGCCGGGGCCGAATGGATTTCCATCACCGTACCGCTGGACCGCGTCTTTTCCCGTTATGAAAAAATATTTGCCCGCTTCGAAGAGACGGCGACGGACGACTCCATCATTGTATTCGCTTCCGGCGACCCGTTGTTCTTCGGTTTTGCCAATACCATAAAGCGCAAGCTTCCCGGGGCAGACATTCTGCTCTATCCCGCTTTCAATTCCTTGCAGACATTGGCACACCGCCTCGTCATGCCGTATGACGACATGCGCACCGTCTCCCTGACAGGACGCCCGTGGCAGGAGTTCGACCGTGCCCTCATAGAGCGTGCCCCCAAAATAGGCATCCTCACCGACCGCGAACATACCCCGGTCACCATTGCCGCCCGCATGCTGAAATACGGGTACTCCCATTACACGCTATACATCGGCGAGCATCTCGGCAATCCCGAAAAGGAACGCATACGCCGGATGACACCCCGGGAAGCGGTTTCCGGTGACTTCGAACATCCCAACTGCTTGCTGCTGGACAGCCATCTCGGACAATGCCGCACAAACTCCCTGCACGGTAGCGAAGCCCCAGACTTTCCAGTCCGTCCCTTCGGCATCCCCGATGAAGAGTTTGCACATCTTGACGGACGCGCCCGCATGATAACCAAGGCTCCCATCCGCCTGCTCACCCTGCAGGCATTGGAACTGAACCGCCGCCGCGTCTTCTGGGACATCGGTTTCTGTACCGGTTCCGTCTCCATCGAAGCCCGCCTGCAATTTCCTCATCTCGCCGTCATCTCCTTCGAGATACGCCCCGAAGGAAAAGAGCTGATGGACACCAACTCCCGCCGCTTCGGCGCACCGGGCATTACGGCGGTAACCGGAGATTTCCTGCACACCGACCTCACTCCCTTTGCCCGCCCCGATGCCGTCTTCATCGGTGGACACGGCGGACATCTGGAGGAAATGATAGAGAAAGTGAAACAAGTGCTGCACCCCGAAGGCTGCATCGTCTTCAACTCCGTATCGGCAGAAAGCAAGGAGGCGTTCTGCCGAGGAATCGAGCGGAACGGAATGGTGCTCCACCCTTCCACCCATATCGCCTTGAACGAATATAACCCCATTGAAATTATGAAAGCCACGCTTTCTTAAACATACCCATTATGAAAACAGCTATTATTCTAATCTCCGAAGCCGGTTTGAGCATAGCCCAATCACTACTCAACGAACTTCCCGACTCCGAAATCTTCACCCTCAGGCACGAAGAGGGATGCACACATATAGAATCCGCCGGCAAATTCACAGCGGAAAACTTCAACCGCTATGATGCCTTTGTCTTCATTGGCGCCATGGGAATCTGTGTCCGCACCATCGCTCCTTGCGTGAAGAACAAATATACCGACCCTGCCGTGGTTTGCGTGGACAGTACCGGTAAATTTGCCATCTCCGTACTTTCCGGACACATCGGAGGAGCCAACGAACTGACCCACCAGGTAGCGAATATCCTCGGGGCCGAACCGGTAGTCACCACGCAAAGCGACTGCACCGGTCTATGGGGACTCGATACCCTGCCCCAACGTTTCGGGTGGTTTCCGGTCATCAACGCCGAGCCCTCCACCCTCCTGTTGGCAGAACTTGCCAAGACGCCCGAAGAGAAAAAAAGAGTATGCATGAACGAGCATATCAGCCTCTTCGTTTCCGGCAAGCCCACCGCCCTGCTGCTCACGGTGCGCAATGAAGGCACGGACTGGATGGAGGCGCACCTGCCGCCTCATGTAGAAGTATTCTACCGGGTGCAGGACATTAAACCTTCACGCTTCAAACTGATTCTGTGCGTATCTCCCCAAGTCCCCAACTTCCCGGAAATGCCTATGATATGCTACGTGCCCTGTGTCGTACACCTCGGCATCGGCCTTGCCCGGCTGGCAGGTCCCGTGCGGAAAGTGGAGAAAGAGATTATGAACACACTGAAGGAATACGGCATCATGCCCCAAAGCATCGCCTCCATCTCCACGATTAAAGCCAAAAGTGACGAACCGGTAGTGAAAGCGCTCCAAAAGAAGTTCCCGGTCTACTTCTATACAGCCGAAGAACTGACAGAGATAGAGGTGCCCCATCCCAGCAAAACCGTCATGAAGCACATGGGTACCCCCAGCGTCAGCGAAGCCGCCGCCTTACTGAGTGCAAACAACTCCCGGCTGCTGGTGCCCAAGAAGAAAGGAGAGAACTATACCGTGGCCGCCGCCCTTGACATAAGAACTGTGCGCCAGGGCCACATCGAAATAGTGGGTGCCGGCCCGGGCGACCCGGACCTGGTTTCCGTACGCGGACGCCAAATGCTGGAACGCGCCGACCTCATTCTGTATGCCGGCAGTCTCGTTCCCAGGGAGCTGACTCTCTGTGCCAAGGCCGGGGCTACCGTACTCAGCTCCGCTTCCATGGATTTGGAAGAACAATTTGAAGTGATGAAGAAGTTCTATGACAAGGGAAAATTCATCGTACGCCTGCATACGGGTGACCCTTGTATCTATGGTGCCATTCAGGAACAAATGAACTACTTTGACCAGCACGGTATGAGCTACCACATCACCCCCGGCATATCCTCCTTCCAGGCGGCGGCAGCTGCCTTGAAGTCGCAGTTCACCATTCCGGAAAAAGTGCAAAGCATCATCCTAACACGCGGCGAAGGACGCACGCCCATGCCCGAACGCGAAAAGCTACATCTCATGGCACGCTCACAAAGTACCATGTGCATCTTCCTCAGTGCAGGCATTGCGGAGCAGGTGCAGGAAGAACTGTTGCAGGAGTATCCGGAAACTACCCCTGTAGCTGTCTGCTATCACTTGACATGGAAAGACGAACAAATATTCAGGGGAGAACTCAAGGACCTTGCCAGGATAGTGAAGGAAAATAACCTCACCTTGACAACCATGATTGTCGTAGGCGAAGCCATCGGCAACCGTGAAGGTCTGTCACGGCTCTATGCACACGAGTTCAAGCATCTGTACCGGAAATAAATCAACGATTAATCACCCATAAACATTCAAACATGATATTAATATTTGGCGGAACCACCGAAGGACGCATAGCCATCCAAACCCTTGAAGAAGCCGGAAAAACTTTCTACTATTCTACCAAAGGGGATGAGCAGGACGTACTTCTGCATAATGGCATCCGCCTGCAAGGCGCGATGGATGCAATAGAAATAGAAACATTCTGTGCACAGCATCACATAAAGCTGCTGATAGACGCCGCGCACCCCTTTGCCACACAGCTGCATGAGACTCTGGAACAAGTCTCCGTGGAATCGAATATCCCCGTCATCCGTTTCGAGCGTATCTTCCCGAAACGCGATGAAGAACACATCACCTGGTGCAGGGATTATGACGATGCCATCGAGAAGATACAGAAAGAAAAGATTTTCATCTTACTTGCACTGACCGGCGTACAGACCATAGGTAAGCTGAAGCCTTTGTGGCAGAATGCCTGCTGTTACTTCCGCATCCTTGACCGTGACAGCTCGCGCAAGCTCGCCCGGGAACAGGGCTTCTCCGAGAAAAACCTCTACTACTACACACCCGGAGAAGACGAGCAAGTCCTGATGAAACAGCTTCATCCCGAAGCCATCCTCCTCAAAGAAAGCGGGATATCCGGCGGATTTTGCGAGAAGGTGGAAGCTGCCCGGCAACTGGGTATACGCATCTTTGCCATCTGCCGCCCCAAGACATCCGGCAAGTTTATCTGTGTAAACGGCGAGCATGGCCTGCGCCGCATAGTCGAGAAACATTTACCCGACTTCTTCCCCCTGCGCAGCGGACTGACTACCGGAACATGTGCCGCCGCTGCCGCCGTAGCCGCCACCTGGGATGTATTCAATATCTACTTCAAAAAGCGTCCTACGGAATTTCCGGTAGTTCTTCCCAACGGAGAAACCATCCAGGTTCCCGTAGAGCCTCAGCACCATATTCCCCACTCCGACCTTCTGGAAAACGGTGACGGCATGTTCGAGACAAGCGCTACCGTCATCAAGGATGCCGGCGACGACCCGGACATCACCAACGGGATGAAAGTTGTGGCCAATATAGCCATACCTTTCCGCATAGACGACCCGCTGCCGGAAGACACTCCCCAGGACGACTACAACATCATCGTCTGCGGCGGCGAAGGCGTAGGTGTCATCACCATGCCCGGTCTGGGACTTGAGCTCGGTAGCTCTGCCATCAACGACACCCCACGCGAAATGATAAAGAAGAACGTCAAGCTATGGCTTGAACGCCTCCATATTGCCAAACAGCCCAATCCTATTCTCATTACCATCTCCATCCCCGGTGGAGAAGAAATAGCCAAACGCACCTTCAATCCCCGCCTCGGTATCGAAGGAGGCATTTCCATTATCGGGACCTCCGGCATCGTGAAGCCATTCTCCTCGGAAGCCTTCATCAATTCCATCCGGAAGTCCATGGAAGTGGCAAAGGCAACCCGGAACCCTCGTATCGTCATCAGCTCCGGCGCAAAGAGCGAACGTTTCATCAAGGCGTATTATCCCGACCTCCCCGCCCAGGCTTTCGTGCATTACGGCAACTTTATCGGCGAAACCTTGAAAATAGCAGCCGAAGAGCAAGTACCGCACGTCACCCTCGGCGTGATGATGGGAAAGGCCGTGAAACTGGCCGAAGGCAATCTGGATACCCACAGCAAGAAAGTGACCATGAATAAGGAATTCATTCAAGACCTGGCACGCCAGACGGGATGCAGCGAAGAAACACTTGCCGCCATCGGACAGATGAACCTGGCGCGCGAACTCTGGGACATCATTCCCGAAGAGCTGCTGGAAAAGTTTGGCAAGGCACTGATTGAGCTCTGTCACCGGCACTGTGACCCCTTGCTGCCCAACAGTGAACTAACAGTATTACTCATAACCGAAAACGGAAAAATTTACTCATGAAGAAGAAGATAATCATTACCGTCTGTATGGCAATGACCGTACTGACCGGTCTGGCACAAAGCCCGCTGTCCTTTCATGCAAAAGCAGGAATCGGTACCTCCCATTTTCATGGAAAACACTCCAGTAGTGACACCCAAATAGCTTACAAAGCTGGTGTCGGTGCAGAATATGTCCTCAACAAGACCTGGGTGCTGCAATCCGCATTGGAATTCGTGTCCATCGGCGGTAAAGACGAGATAAGCCACATCGGCAAGGCCAAAATGCATGAACTGTATCTGCAAATCCCCCTCATGATAGCGGCCCGCCTCCATCTGGGCAAGGATTATCATGCCTCGCTGAGTGTCGGCCCTTATGCGGCCATAGGTGTGGCAGGCAAGACCTCCGGCGAGACCTACGATTATAGCAGCAGCAGTATGCAGGGAGGATACCAGTTCAAGATAGACACTTTCGGCAGTATGGTAGACGGGAAAATGGGTAACAACCGTTTCGATGCAGGTATTGCCCTGGGACTTACTTTTGAATACAGAAGATTCATCATCGGTGCAGAGACACAAGTGGGACTGGTAAAAGTCAATGAGCAGATAAACCAGATGATAGGTCATTCGGAAGAAGGAGGATATTTTCCCAAGAACTTCGCCGCATTCTTTACGCTGGGGTACCGGTTCTGGTAAGGGAACATTTTGCCATACAGAGTTGTTTAGTATACAAACAGATACTCAACAATATAAACTGAATAATATGGCAAAAAGAATTTCTATCCTGCTGGCAGCAATGACAGCCCTCACCTTCGCCCCTCAAACAGCAGAGGCATGTACCGGTATCACCCTGACGGCCAAAGACAATGCGCACGTCGTAGCTCGCACCATCGAATGGGGAGGCAGTGAGCTGAACAGCCAGTACGTCATCGTACCGCGCGGTTATTCGCAACAATCACTGACACCCGGAGGCAGTCTGTCCGGCATGGAGTTCACCTCACGCTATGGCTACGTAGGCCTGGCAGTGGAGCAAAAGGAGTTCGTGGCCGAAGGTCTGAATGAAGCCGGGCTCTCCGCCGGGCTGTTCTACTTTCCCGGATATGGCAAATATGAGGAGTACGACCCCACACGAAAAGCGTCGAGCATAGCCGATTTACAATTGGTATCATGGCTGTTGGGAAGCTTTTCTACTGTGGACGAGGTAAAGGAGGCTATTGAAAATGTGACGGTCATAGCCATTGACCCACGCGCCTCCACCGTACATTGGCGGATTGCAGACAAGACCGGCCGCCAACTGGTATTGGAGTTCATCGACGGACAGCCCCGTTTCTATGAAAACAAACTGGGAGTATTGACAAACTCCCCCGGCTTTGACTGGCAGATGACCAACTTAAACAATTATGTGAACCTCTACCCGGGCAGTGCCGAAAGCAAATCGCTGGGCAATGTGACTATAGCCCCTTTCGGTTCGGGAAGCGGCTTTTTGGGAATTCCGGGAGATGTGACTCCCCCTTCCCGCTTTATCCGTGCCGCTTTCTACCAGACTTCTACACCACCACAGAATACCGCACAGGAAACCGTTCTCCAATGTTTTCAGATACTGAATAACTTTGATATACCCGTAGGCATCGAGTTTCCCCTCGGCCAGGTTCCTGCCAATATTCCAAGTGCCACCCAATGGACATCGGCCACAGATATGACAAACGGTATCATCTACTATCGCACCATGTACAACAGTACAATCAGAAGCATTGATTTGAGACAGATAGACTTCGGGCGCATCGAGTACCATGCAGCTCCCCTCGATAAAGTGAAGCGGCAACCGATAGTTCCCGTGAAAATTGAATAGGGACGCAGAAACTTCAAGATTGCCGCTGTTGCAGTTGTTCCGCCTCCTTCCTCTTCATCTCCGCCAGCACCCCGCAGGTCAATGGAATGGCGAGGAAGAAGGTCAGCATGTCCGACGCCGCCTGGCACATTTCCACCCCTTTCAGTCCTAAGAAATAAGGAAGAATGAAGATGAGGGGGATGAAGAACAGCCCTTGACGGGCAGAGGAAAGTATCGTAGCGCGTACGGGCTTGCGGATAGTCTGCAGCATCATGTTGCTGACCACAATCCATGCACCCAACGGATAGGTGATGAACTGCCAGCGCAATGCTGCCGCACCGGTAGCTACAACAGCAGGGTCTCCCTTGCGGAAGATGGAGACAATCTCCTCGGCATATCCCATACCTGCCACCGCACAAACCAGCAAAAAGAAAAAGCCTACCTTCACACAGAACCAGAATCCTTGGCGCACTCTGGCATACAGCCCGGCACCATAATTGAATCCGCATACCGGTTGGAAGCCTTGCCCGAAACCAATTAGGAAAGCATTGATAAACATAGAGATACGCGTCACAATGGACATCCCTGCAATAGCTGCGTCACCATATGCACCGGCCGCCACGTTCAGCAAAATGGTTGCCACGCTTGCCAGTCCCTGCCGGGTGAGTGACGGAGTTCCACCCCCAATAATTTCCTTGATGAAAGCCAGTGTAGGCGTAAAGTTTCTGTAACGTATACGTATATTTCCTCCTCTGCGCCCCATATATAGCAAAAGGATGAAACTACATATCTGGCTGACTACTGTGGCAAGTGCGGCACCGGATATGCCCATATCGCATACAAAAATCAGGATAGGGTCGAGCACCACGTTGATGACCGCCCCACTCACAATCCCCACCATGGCATACGCCGCATTACCTTGAAAACGTATTTGGTTATTCAGCACCAATGAGGCGGTCATAAAAGGAGTACCCAGCAGAATGATTCCCAAATAGTGCTCCGTATACGGAAGAATAGTAGGCGTCGACCCCAAAGCAAGGGAAAGCGGTGTAAGGAACAGCAATCCCAGCACAGCCAGAGCCGCTCCGATAAACAAGGCAAAAAAGAAGCCGGTGGATGCCATCTTCTCGGCACTCTCCGTTTCCTGCGCCCCCAACTTACGGGAGATGTAGTTCCCCGAACCATGACCGAAGAAGAATCCCACAGCCTGGATAATGGACATCACAGAAAACACGATCCCTACGGCAGCCGTAGACTGGGGATTTATTTTACCCACAAAATAGGTATCTGCCATGTTGTAGAAGGACGTCACCAGCATGCTGATGATGGTCGGCACAGCCAATGACGTAATCAGCCGGGGGACCGGAGTCGTCGTTAAGTGGACATAATTATCCTTTGCAGAATGGTGCATCATAGGGAATGGAATGACAAGACTATTTGCAGCAATTTCTCAATGGAGTACACTGTTACCGGCTCCTTGCCCGGTCGATGGAATACGAAGCTGCCGTCTCCCTTCAAATCTCCGGTTTCGATATAAATCTCCGATTCAACATTCCGGTTTGCCAGAATCCCGTTTCTCTGGAGTGCCTTGCGCACCATGGCATACTTCTGCCCGTGGCCCGCCAAGCGTATCTGGGAGGTATATTCATTGGCTACCCTGAACAGTCCCGTTTCCAAATCAAAGGCAATACCCTTACGGGCAAAGAAGTTGCTCAGGCTGCCGTTCAACGAAAGGTCCTCGGGAGTACCGATAGTTACGCCGTTCACCTTGTCCATCAGCCATATTTTGTCCGCTATCTGCAGGGCCAGTTCCAGGTCGTGAGTAGAAAGGAAAATCGTCTTGTCCGTTTGCCGGCTGAGCTGGTGAAGCAGTTGCATCATCTCTACTTTACTGGGAAAATCAAGGAAAGCTGTCGGTTCATCCAGATAGATGACGGGAGTTTCCTGGGCGAGCGCCTTGGCTATCATCACCTTCTGCCGTTCACCGTCACTCAGCGTATGCACCATGCGGTGCGCCAGGTGGGGAATGCCTACCAGGGCGATGGATTTGTCCACCACAGTCTTGTCCTCTTTCGAAAGAGTTCCCCAGAAACCGGTGTAGGGGCTGCGTCCCAGACCTATCAGTTCTACGACGGACATATTGCGTATATCGCACTTCTCCGTCAGCACCACACTAATGACGCGCGAAAGCTGCTTGTCGGTATAGTCCCCAATCTCTTTTCCTTCAATAAATATGTTTCCTCCAAGTTTTGACTGGAAGGCGGACAACGTACGGAGCAGCGTGGACTTCCCCACTCCATTAGCTCCCAACAAGCAAGTCAGCTCACCACTGTTGATTCCGGCACAAATGCCGTCTGCCACCACTTTCACATCCCCCTTACCGGGGTAACCGATGGAAAGATTCTCTATATGTATGGTTTCCTTATTCATTCAATTCTCCTTTCCGTTTTCTAAAAAGTACAGAAGCCACTACCGGCGCACCTACCAGTGCCGTCACCGAGTTGACCGGCAAAGCTCCCTCGAAGCCGGGCATACGGGCTATCAGATTGCAGACCAATGCCAGGGAAGCGCCTACCAGCAATGTGGCAGGCATCAACACCCGATGGTCCGAAGAGTGGAAGATGGCACGGCACAGATGGGGAACCGCCAATCCAATAAACATAATCGGACCGCAATAGGCCGTTACAATAGCCACCAGCACACCGGAGCATGAGATAACCAGCAGGCGTGCCCGCTTGATGTTCAGTCCCAGATTGCGTGCATAGCCATCGCCCAGCAGCAACAGATTCATCGTCTTTATCAGCAGGAAGGACAACGGCAGCAACACAGCCATGATGCACACAAACAGCACCATCTGGTCGCCCGAGACACGGGCAAAACTGCCCAAGCCCCAAATCACATACGCACGGATATCCTCTTCCACACTAAAATATTTCAATACGCCGATGACGGCACTTGCCACATAGCCTATCATCACACCGATTATCAGCAGCGTCACGTTGCCCTTCACCTTCTGGGAGACATAGACAATGAGCGCCATCACAGCCAGCGCACCGATAATGGCGGCAACCGACAAGGCAACCTCGCCCATATACCCCAAACGGCTCAATGCCACACCGCCCATCGCCCCGGACAGCAATACCACACAAGCCACACCCAGGCTGGCACCTGAACTGATGCCCAATACCGAAGGCCCTGCCAGCGGATTGCGGAACACCGTCTGCATCTGCAGACCGCTGACTGACAGCCCTGCTCCCGCCACCAATGCCGTCAACGCCTGGGGCACGCGGGACTTCCAGATGATATTCTGCCAAATAACGGATTCTTCCGTATTTCCCCACAATATATTCCACACGGAGCGCAGAGGAATGTGAACCGACCCCAAAAGCAGGTTCAGCAGGAAAAAAAGAAAGATAGATGCCAGTGTCAGCAACATCAACGGAAGTACGGGTCTTTTTATCATTTCAGCAGTTCGTAGTAAGTCGGTTTATAGTCAGGCAACAAATCGGGATGGAAAGCATGTATCAAGTCTTCCAATACAATTTCGGGCTGCATGGGCATACTTTCGTAGAAGGGTTTCTCACGCATGTTGCAGTATACCACTCCCTTCTCACGGAACGCACGGAAGTCGGCATAACGCGGGTCGAGGGACTTCAAGGCATCATACGTGAATGTCCCGTCATAGCTGTTGACAATGCGCCAGTAGTCGGCACTCTCCGCCTGGCTGTATACGGTTTCAAAGTCCAGCGTGACACCTCCCGAACGGGGGTCGTCTTTCAAGAAATAATCCGCACCGGCATCACGGAACAGTTCGGCAAGAAAGCTCTTTCCTCCCACTGCATACCAGTTGCCACCCCGTATCTCGCCGCTGAATACCACCGGACGCTTCTTCACGTTGGCAGCCAGCTCCTTCAATTCGTTATAGCGCTTCTCTATCGCAGCAAACTTTTCATTCGCCTCCACTTCCTGGCCTATAAACATGCCGATGAATTTTATCCATTCAGCCTGCCCCAACGGGGTCATCTCCTTATATCCCAAATGGGGAACCAGTGGAATACCGATTTCCCGCATGGCATCATATCCGCCCCGCTTGAAAGGAGAGATAAAGATAACATCCGGATTCATGCTCATTATCACTTCATTATCAAAGTTCCCTTCGATACCAATCTTCACGGTCTCGCCGGACTTCAAACGGTCGTTCATCTCCTTGTTGAAGAGATGGCGCGTACTGGTGATGCCCACCACATAATCGCAGGCATCCAGACGGATGAAGTTGGAAAGTTGCAGGGATGTCATACACATGACGTGCTCTACCGGCGTTTCAATCACCGTATAGTCGCTCGGTATGCCGACAGGCTTTATGCCTTTCGGTACCAGCGCATAGTGGAAAGTGCTGCTGCTTTCTTTTTGAGGGTCGTGTATATCCACCAGACGGACATGGTGCGGAAGATATTTCACCGTATAGCCTTTGGCATAGCACGGTACAATGGTAGCTGCCGTGTCTGTCGTAACCGGAGAATAGCCCGTTTCGGAAGAAGATTCGGTAGTAGTCTGTCTTGATTTTAAGCCGCAAGAGGTTACGCATAAAATGCACAGCAGTGCAATGCCTATGGCAGATATCCGGGTCATGACTATTGGGTTTTATAGAATTCGGGCACAATATTCGTCATTTTTGGGGAGATACGCAAATGCTCTTCCTGCAAATTGACGGATATTGTGCCTAAATAATCTTTAAAAGCCCATCAAGTCATTCAGTGCTTCACTCATGCTGGGATGTGTAAAGACAAAATCACGGAGGAAGGTATATTCCTGCCCGGTCTTCATAGCCATTGCCACCAGGTTGATGACCTCGCTCGATTCCGGACCAAACAGCGTACATCCCACTATCTTGTCCGTATCGGCGTCCACCACCACCTTGAAGAGTCCGTTCGTATCGCCCAAAGTCCTGGCACGCGGAATGGCGGCTACCGGCAGCTTGTTGACCTTTATATTCAATCCCTTCTTGCGTGCTTCCGCTTCGCTCAGCCCGATGCGTGAAAGCGGCGGGTCGATGAATACCGAATAGCTCACCGGGTCACGGTCGGACACCTTGCGTTCTCCCGCCCCGAAAAGGTCTTCGCGCAGAATGCGGTAATCATCCAAAGAAATGTAGGTAAACTGCAAACCGCCCTTTACATCACCGATAGCATGTATCTTGGGGTTGGTAGTCTGCAAATAGTCGTCCACCACAATGGCACCGCGCTCATTCACCTCTACACCTGCCGCCGCCAGATTCAAGCCAGCCGTA